>Ga0134123_10000079_pt1 | contig 58953 bp, 41 predicted proteins | sample KB303_FD_96460 | JGI IMG/M metagenome (GOLD analysis project Ga0134123, IMG submission 96460) | Terrestrial soil microbial communities without Nitrogen fertilizer from Kellogg Biological Station, Michigan, USA - KB3-0-3 | ecosystem: Environmental > Terrestrial > Soil > Unclassified ...
AATAGAGGTTGCCTGAAAGATCTATCTGGAAAAATGTGATCCGGGTACTATTGCGTCCTGTAACCACAAAGCGGTTGTAATCATGTGTGGTAACATCATAATTGCTTGCGGGTGTGTTCCCGTTAAATTGTTTTATCCATGTAATTGCACCTGCGGGATCGCATTTCATAACGAAGTCAACTAATTGCCGTGAGCCGGCCACTATAAAACCATTATCATTATTTTTAATTATTCCGTACCCATAGGCAGATAAAACCGAAATATAAGTGCGTGTCCATTCGTGATTTCCGTTTTTATCCAATTTAGTGACCGTGGGATCAGAATGGCTGCTTCCCGTTAGCCTCCAGTTGAGAAGGATTAAAAAGCCACTATCGGCAGCCTGTACAATATCGGTAAGAGAGAAAAAAGTGGCGTTCGGATAGGTGATGTCATTTGACCAGAGCACGTTTCCTGCGGAGTCGGTTTTCATGGCATTCACTATCCCGCCTGTCTGCAGTACAATGGTTCTAAAAAAGGAATGATCGTAGCAGATGAGCGATTTATTATCACTCCCATACAAGGGATAATCAGCTACAAATAAATTTTGAGCAAGGCTGCCCGAACTGATTAAACAGGCAGACAGGAAGATGTAAATTTTGTATTTCATGAGCCGGGATTTTATATTGACCAAACTTACCAAAACTTTAATTTCTCAGTTTCATCAGGTGTAAAAAATCATCCTTTTATCCTATTGTTTAGTGACAATGCAATCAAAAAAATCTTCTTACTTTTATCATCTGAGTTAAACAAGAATGAAAAAATATTTCCTCCTTATCGCTCATCACATATCACTCATCGCTGTTCCAGGTTTTATTTTTTTCTCCCCTCTCTTTTGGGGAGGGGCCGGGGGTGAGGTTTCCGCACAAAACCCGCTGGTGAAGCAGTGGGATAAGAGGTTTGGGGGGAGAAAATCCGACCACGTCACATGTATTCGACAAACTCAAGATAAGGATTTTATTTTGGGTGGTTGGACAATTTCTTCAAATACCGGCAATATTACTGAACCGAGAATAGGAGATTTTGATTATTGGGTTATAAAAGTAAGTAAGGTTGGAAACAAGAAATGGGACAAACGCTTTGGAGGAACCGGTGATGACCGTCTTTTTACAATGTGCGAAGCTTCAGACAAAGGATTTCTTTTTGGAGGATACTCATACTCTGATAGCAGCGGAAATAAATCGCAGGATACCTGGGCTAACAGTGCTGATTATTGGGTTATAAAAACCGATTCTCTCGGAAATAAACAATGGGATAAAGATTTTGGAGGATTGGATTATGAGGTGTTATCCTCTGTACTGCAAACAAATGATGGAGGATATATTTTGGGTGGATTTTCCCGATCAGGAATCAGTGGAGATATAACAGAGCCAAACAGAGATAGTACAAATGCGACAGGAGATTTTTGGATAATAAAAATAGATTCATTTGGAAATAAACAATTGGATAAAAGATTTGGAGGAACAAAAAATGAAGGGGCATTTTCAATATGCCAAACAAATAATGAAGGATTTATTATTGCAGGAAGTTCAAACTCCAATAATAGTGGTGATAAAACTCAACCCAATTGGGATACAACTTTATCAACTAATGATTATTGGGTTGTAAAAATTGATTCAGCCGGCAATAAGCTTTTAGACAAACGTTTTGGCGGAATAAACGATGACGGGCTTTCAGGCTTAATCAAAACCACAGATGGAGGGTATCTGATGGCAGGAAGTTCAAACTCCGACATTAGCGGTGATAAAACTCAACCTAATTGGGACATCACTTTATCAACTCGTGATTATTGGATTGTAAAAACGGATTCACTTTTTAATAAACTTTGGGACAAAAGATATGGAGGATTAAATGATGATGTACTTAAAACAATTCAGCAAACTTCTGATGGAGGTTTCCTCTTAGGAGGGTCTTCAGGCTCCCCCATTAGCGGAGATAAATCGGAAAATAATCTGGGAGGTTCACAAACGTGGATTTTTAAAACAGATTCGCTTGGTAATAAGCTTTGGGATAAAACCATTTTTACTACAGGCAATGATTATTATTATAATAATGCTATTCAGAATAGTGATGGATGTTATATGACCGCAACATCCACAATGGCTGGAATAGGAGGATACAAAACGCAGCCAAACTGGGATACTATTCCTCCAATTAATCAGTGGGATTACTGGCTCATAAAATTCTGCGACAGCACAGCCACCACCTCGATCACCCAATTACCCAATACCCAATTGCCATTTTCCATTTATCCCAACCCGGCAAATGAGTCGTTAGTGGTAAGCGATAAGCGGCCAGGAAAAAAAGAAATAGAAATTTATGATCTGTTCGGAAGAATAATTTTTCAATCAACTATCGCAAGTCAACAATCTACAATCAACATTGATGTTTCAAGATTCTCCTCCGGCATTTATTTTATAAAAGCGGGAAATGAAGTGAGGAAGTTTGTGAAAGAATAACAACTGATCCGCCTGGGGCGGAGAACCTGCTAAGTAGTGATTGGAACCTTTTAGCTTTTGCACTTTGAATTTTTTATCTGACACTAAAAACATTTCACAAATAAATTACTTGGTCCCCCTTCAGGGGTCAGGGGTGTTGAGCAATCAGCAGTGAATTCATGTCATTTTATTGTTAACTTTAACAAGGGGTTTTGAACTTTGATCCTTTTTGTTAGCTTTGCACCCGCTTTTCAAAAATTATCCGGTAAGCTCCAGAATTAACAATTCGCCAATTTCCTTCCACATGATGCGTAAATACTCCTTTATATTATTTGTTTTTCTGTCCATTCCTTTCTTATCTCATTCACAAAAAACTTCCGAAATAAAAGGCATCATTGCCGATCCATATAACATTCCCATCGAAAATGCTGTGGTGAAAATCGTGGAAACAAATGATTCTGTTAAAACGGATAAGGCGGGTTCGTTTATGTTTTCAAACATCCCTTACGGGGATTACAATATCAGCATATCTGCAGAACAGTATAATGCATTTACCCTCCCGGTAAAAGCAGATCAGAAAAATATTGACCTGCGAAACATTGCCATCCAGCGTGAAGGCAATGAATCCACAGATGATAACATTCCTGTCATTTCACTTGCCGATGCCGATTTACAGGAATCATCAGCTGAAAGTGCAAGCAGCGTGCTCAATGCTTCGCGCGATCCGTTCATATCGGCTGTTTCATACACTTTTTCCAAAGCGCGTTTCAGGGCACGGGGATATGAATTCGGAAACGAAGTCACCATGATGAACGGTGCGCTGATGAACGATCTCAATGACGACCGCAGCGAATATTTTACATGGAGCGGGCTTAATGATGTGACGCGCAGCCGCGAAAGCTCTTACGGGCTTGAAGCAAACGAATTTGCTTTCGGTGCAGTAGGCGGAGCCTCTATGATTGACTCGCGCGCTTCCAAACAGCGCAAGCAGCTCCAGGTGTCTTATGCCATTGGAAACCGCAGCTTTGATAACCGTGTTATGCTCACGTATGGATCAGGCGTTACTGCCGGTGGCTGGTCCTATGCAGTAAGCGGCACACGCAGGTGGGCAAATGAAGGATATATCAAAGGAACGTTTTATGACAGCTGGTCTTATTTCGCAACGGTTGAAAAAATAATTAACCTTAATCATTCTGTTAACCTTGCTGTATTCGCAAGCCCTACAAAGATCGGCCGCGCTGCTGCCACCTTCCGTGAATTTTATGACATTGCAGGAACTCATTATTATAATTCAAACTGGGGATATCAAGATGGAAAAATCAGGAATTCAAAAGTGACCGATAACCACCAGCCTGCTATTGTTTTAACGCATGACTGGAAAATAGATGAAAGATCTAACCTCACAACGGCTGCATCTTACCTTTTCGGCAAATCAAAATATTCGGGGATTGACTGGTACAATGCACGCGACCCGCGCCCGGATTATTACCGCAATCTTCCCAGCTTCAATCCCGATCCTGCTGTTGCAGCGTTGGCAACGTATTACCTGGAGACGCATAAAGACCTTCTGCAGGTTGACTGGCTTTCATTTTACGAGGCAAATACCGACAGCGTTTTTACTTTGGGCGACATCAATCAGCAAAATAATAACAACATTGTAGGATTCAGGGCGAATTATATTTTATACAATAAAATTTCAGACGTTAAAAAAGCAAACATCAATGCCGTTTATAACAATTCACTGAGCGATAATACTGCCGTTACATTGGGAGTTAATGCGCAAAATCAGCAAACAGAATTTTATAAAGAGATGAAGGATTTACTGGGCGCTGATTTTTATGTTGACCTGAATCAATATGCTGAGCAAACCAGCCCCACAGCTATTCAGAATGATTTGAATAATCCTAATGCACTGATAAAGGTAAACGATAAATATAATTATGATTATTTCTCCAATGTGAGAAACCTTGGCGGCTGGGGACAGATCCAGGTAAAGACCAGGAAGATCGATTACTTTTTTGCAACCTCGGTTTCTACAACCCAGTACCAGCGTGACGGAAAATTTTTAAACGGTGTGTTCAGTGATAACTCCTTTGGCAAATCGCCCAGGTATACGTATGTAAATATTGGCGAAAAAGGCGGGTTGACTTATAAATATAACGGACGAAATTTCGTTTACATTAATGCGGGCTACTTTACTAACGCTCCTGATTTTGATGATGCATTCATAGCTCCCACAGTGCGGGCAGATGTGGCCGACCATTTAACGAATGAAAAAATTATTTCGGTTGAAGGCGGTTACCTGTTAAAATCTCCGAAATATAAAGCACGCGCCACAGCTTATTTTACGCGATTCAATGATGGTATCCGCACGTATCATTTTTACTATGATGAGCTTCATACGTTCGTCAATTATACGGTCACCGGGATTAACAAACGGAGCGGTGGACTGGAGCTTGCAGCAGAGGCTAATATAATGTATGGGATTTCTGTATCTGCAGCCGCCTCAATAGGACAATACGTTTTTACTTCACGGCCCCGGTCCACTATTACCCAGGATAACCTCGATACTGTTTTAGCAAGAGATGTGGTTTCTTATACCAAGGGTTTTCATGTAGGGCTATCTCCTGAGAAGGCATATACGTTAGGGTTGAACTATCGTGCGAAACAATTCTGGAATGTAAATGTCAACCTCAACTATTATGATGGTCTCTGGGTTGAACCAAATCCTGTTAAACGAACTGAAACCTCGCTTGATTTGATAGAAAACGATTCACAGTTGTGGCATGATCTGGTTACCCAGGAGAAAACGGATGGCCAGTTTACCATTGATATACGCGGGGGTAAATCGTGGAAGCTGAACAATTATATAACGAGCTTAAAGCGGAATATGTTTATCGTGCTGAATGCAGGCATTGACAATGTCCTGAATAATAAAGACCTTATAATATCCGGTTATGAAAATCTCAGGACAGATGCAAACGGTGAGCTGTCCAATCCCAATAAATTTCCTGCAAAATATGCGTACGCATTCGGAACCACCTATTATCTGAACCTTGTTTTAAGATTCAATTAAACAAAAACAAAAAATAAAAAATAGTACTCATGAATATCTTCTCAAAAAAATCAATTGGAATCATTGCGGCAATTATATTGGCAGTTGGAATTAATTCCTGCGTAAAACAGGAATTTGACGAGCCGCCCACAGGCGGCACGGATCCAATAATGGAGGGCACACAAATAGGTATTGCCGACCTCAAAGCAATGTATGTTGCAGGTACATTTACGCCTATCGTTCAGAACTATTATATCAGAGGAACTGTAATTGCCGATGATAAAGCAGGGAATTTTTACAAGGAAATGGTTGTCCAGGATTCAACAGGATCCATATCCGTTCTGCTGGATATAAGTAATTACTATACCGATTTTCCGATTGGCAGAAGAGTATTCATAAATTGTCTGGGATTATACATGAATGCATATAACGATTTGATCCAGTTAGGATCTTCAATTGACAATTCACTGAGCTATTCTACCCTTGGAAGAATTCCTTCATCATTAATTTCAAAATATATTGTGAAAGGTACATATTATCACTCGGTTACTCCGAAAGTCTATACAATGGATTCTCTTCTTGCTGCAGCCTATCTGCATCCGCTGAATATTATAAACACACTTGTTACAATCACAGATGTTCAGTTTTCAAAAGGGGATCTCACCAGGACATGGGCTGATCCCGTAGGATTAAATGACAGAAGCACGGTGCTCGAAGAATGCAACCATTTTTCTATTGAAGTCAGGACCAGCGGTTATTCTGATTTTGCCGGGCAAACAGTTCCGTCAGCACACGGAAGTATAACAGGGGTGATCCAGATTTACAACGGTTCACTGCAATTAAAAATCCGTGACCTGAATGATATAAGTATGGCGGCTCCGCGCTGTGGCGAAATAACAAGCACTTGCATTTATAATGATGTTCAAGATTATATGACTCTTAGTGATTTGCGATACTATGCCGGCCAGGGTAATTTTACGTGCCCTCCAAATACCGTTTTAAAAGGAATTGTGGTTTCTGATGATGCTTCGGGAAACTTTGATCCGAAAAATATGGTCATACAGGATTCAACAGGGGGAGTGACGGTACGTTATACCAGTGATCATCATATTCCGCTTGGCTATTTGGTGGAGATTAATGTTTCCAACCAGGATTTAGTTGATTACAACGGCCTTGTTGAAATTAATTATGTTCCTATTGCTAATTGTGATACTGTTGGAACCTGTGTTGAAGAGGCTAAAGTTGGAACCATTTCTTATATACTTTCCCACCCCGATGAATTTGAATCACGTTTAGTTAAAATATACAATGTTACATTTATCGGAGGAGGTCCCACATATTCTGATGCAACAGTCATTTCAGATCCTACCGGAAGCATGACCATTTATACCAAAACTTCATCCACATTTGGCTTTGAAGATTATCCCGCAGGCCCGGTCAATTATATTACCGGGGTGGTTACAGATTATTTCGGGCCCGAATTTTTGCTCAGGAATTTAACAGACATCCATCCCTGATTACCTGAACCTGCTGAGTATTTTCTGCTTGTAAGTTTTCTCCAAAAAATATTTCAGGCGGTAATATCGTCCCTGCTTTTTTTGATCGAGAAGGGAGTGTATTTTACCATTGTGGCTTTGCTGTTCTGCAATTGCCGGATGACACCAGTAAATTTTTAAAAGTCCTTTATCGGAAAGTTCATTATGAAACCAGTCCATGCAAACATTGGATTTGTTTTTAAGGCCATATTCCAAAATCATTTTTGCAGCAGCGAGGTCAATCAAATAAGCACCTGCACATCTTCCTGCAGGCTTTTGATAAAGAACACGTCCCGGTATTTCCTCCGTTTTGCTGATAAATTCCTGCGTGGACGATTCATAAGACACCACATAACTTTCCAATTTATTCTCTGAAATCTCATTCAATGATTGATCAAAAACTTTTTCAAAAGAGGCAAACAATTCAATATCATCTTCCAACACCAAAGCCACAGGTACATTATCTCTAACCATCCGCTCATAAACAAAAAAATGTTTTATCGTGCACGAAGTTCTCGGTGAAACCGTTTTAAAATCATCCTTAAAATATTTATCGAGGTCAGCATTTGTCATATCCTCCATATTTCCCCCGAGGATAAATTCAAATTCAATATTGAATTTCTTCAATTCATTACGGATATAATTTTCACGCTCCTTATTTCCCCGAACGTGTATAACGTACGTTTTTATTTTCTGCATTTACAGCGGCTTGATTACTTTGCAAAGTTAGAAAGCATAAACTTAATTATCCCAATTATCCCAATTACCCGATTACCTCAATAAACTCAATAACTTTGCAGCATGGACACCAGTTATTTGAGCAACATCGATCCTGTTGCAATCGAAACGCTGTACCGGCAATATTTAAGCGATGCCAAATCCGTTGATGAAAGCTGGCAGAAATTTTTTGAAGGTTTTGAATTTGCGCGCACATCTTTCGGAGAAACAAAAGGAGCTATTCCTGAACAATTGCAGAAAGAATTTCGTGTAATGAGCCTGATCAATGCCTATCGTGTGCGTGGTCATTTATTCACTCACACTAATCCCGTGCGCGAGCGCAGAAAGTATTCTCCTGATCTCAGTCTTACAAATTTTAATTTATCTGAAAAAGATCTGGAAACAGTTTTCCAGGCAGGAACGGAAATCGGCATGGGCCCGTCAAAGCTCAAAAACATCATTGCCCATCTTGATCAGACGTATTGTGCATCCATCGGTGCCGAATATAAATATATCCGCAATCCCGAAGTGGTTTCCTGGCTTGAAAAAAAAATGGAGAGCACAAAAAATACTCCTGATTATTCTATCGAACAGAAAAAAAGAATTCTGCAGAAGTTAAATGAAGCGGTTGCATTTGAGAATTTTATCCATACCAAGTTTGTTGCGCAAAAAAGATTTTCACTTGAAGGATGTGAAACACTCATTCCCGCTTTGGATGCCATTATTGAAGAGGGTGCCGGATTGGGAATAAAAGAATTTGTAATTGGCATGGCGCATCGCGGCAGGTTAAATGTGCTGGCAAATACGCTTGGTAAAACATACGAGGAAATTTTCACAGAGTTTGAAGGGTTGGAATACGAAGACAATCTTTTTGCAGGCGATGTAAAATACCACTTGGGTTTTTCAAGCGATGTGACCACCGAAACAGGAAAAAAAATTCACCTCAGTGTTACTCCTAACCCTTCACACCTTGAAGCAGTTGATCCGGTGGTGCAGGGAATCGTTCGTTCTAAAATTGACAACCAGGGCGGGAATGAAGATATGATTGCCCCCATCCTGATTCACGGTGATGCGGCCATGGCAGCGCAGGGGATCGTGTATGAGGTAATTCAAATGTCCTTGCTCAAAGGATACAGGACAGGCGGAACAATTCATCTGATCATCAATAACCAGATTGGTTTTACAACGAATTACATGGATGCCCGCTCGAGCACCTATTGTACAGATGTTGCAAAAGTGACGCTGTCGCCCGTGTTTCATGTAAATGCTGATGATGTGGAGGCAGTGGTTTATACAATACAATTGGCGATGGAATATCGCCAGAAATTTCATCGCGATGTATTCATTGATATTCTCGGTTACCGGAAATATGGACACAATGAAGGTGATGAGCCGCGATTCACGCAACCGTTATTGTATAAGGCAATTGCAGCGCATCCGAACCCGAGAGAAATTTATAATGAAAAATTAATATCACAGGGTGAAGTTGGCGCAACGCTTGCGAAAGAAATGGAAAAATCTTTTCGGGAAATGCTCCAGAAAAGCCTTGACGCTGCAAAGCAGGTGAAGAAATCAAAACTCACCTCCTCCCTCGAAGGAAGCTGGAGCGGATTGCATCTTGCCAAACCGGAAGATTTTTTTCAATCTCCCCAAACAGGTGTTGATGAAAATATTTTAAAAGACATTGGAAATAAAATAACAGATCTGCCGGAGGGCAGGCAGTTCTTTTCAAAAACCATACGGCTCTTTTCAGAGAGGAAAAAAATGCTGGAGGGTGAAGGAAAATTAGATTGGGCAATGGGAGAACTGCTTGCTTACGGAACCTTGCTCAGGGAAAAATTCCCTGTTCGTCTTAGCGGGCAGGATTCTGAACGGGGCACTTTCTCTCACCGTCATGCCGTGATTACGATTGAAGATTCGGAGGAAAGATACATTCCGTTAAATAACATTGGTCCGTCACAGGCGCGATTTTATATCTATAACTCATTGCTTTCTGAGTATGGCGTTCTCGGGTTTGATTTCGGTTACAGCCTTGCCTCTCCAAATTCACTCGTTATCTGGGAAGCGCAGTTCGGTGATTTTATGAATGGCGCTCAAACCATTATTGATCAGTACATCAGCAGTGCAGAAGATAAATGGAACCGAATGAGCGGATTAGTGCTCTTTCTTCCTCATGGGTATGAGGGGCAGGGAGCAGAACACTCAAGTGCACGGATGGAACGGTTTTTAAATTTATCTGCTAACAATAATCTGCAGGTGGTAAATTGTACAACTCCTGCGAATTTCTTTCATGTGTTGAGAAGACAATTGCATCGCTCATTTCGTAAACCACTTATTGTTTTTACTCCGAAAAGTTTATTGCGGCATCCTAAATGTATTTCAGCTCTTTCAGAATTTACCAATGGCGGATTCAAAGAAATTATTGATGATGCCACCGCAAATGCCAATGAAGTGCACCGCCTGATATTCTGCTCGGGAAAAGTTTATTATGAATTGCTTAGTGAGAAGGAAAAGGAAAACGCAAATGATGTTGCAATCATCAGGCTCGAACAAATTTATCCGCTTCCATTGAACCAATTGAAGGACATCATCAGTAAATATAAAAATGCAGACGATTATATCTGGCTCCAGGAAGAACCTGAAAACATGGGAGCATGGAGTTTTCTCCTTAGAACGTTCAAAGAAGTTAACCTGCGATTAATTTCAAGGCCGGAAAGCGCAAGTCCCGCAACAGGATCGCATAAGCAGCATGAAAAGGAGCAGGAGGCGATTGTAAAAAAAGCATTTGAAAAAGTAACTGCATAAAGTTTAATTTTTAATGTACAAACTCGACCGCACTTCCTTTAAACATCAGACGGCTAAGGAAGCAGCTTATAATTATGATTATTGGAAAAACCAATCTTACGAAGAGCGGTTACGTGCCGCTTGTACAGTGAAAGAAAGCATAAGTAATGAGTAATATTTTTAATGCAGATTTCAGAGATTGATTAGTGTAATTTAATAACCGCTAAAAAAGCCAGCGGAAGGCATAAGGATATTGACGATATTGAAAATATTTCGTAAATAAAATAAAGAGTTTTAACTTGGCGGCAAATTCAAAATGAATCATTAAAAATTTCTCCTGTATGAAAATCCTTGTCCCCATTGATTTTACCCCGGTAACAGAAAATGCTTTAAAATATTCTATTGGCTTAACGGAAACTTTGCCGGTAAAAAACATTGTTTTGTTTCATGTTGTTTCAACAGAAAAAGAAACTGCGGCTGCAACGGAAAAACTAAACGGTCTCATTCAAAATTATAATGGGCAATCGAAAGCGAAAATCGAAAGTTTTATAAAACCCGGAAATATTTTCGACCAGATTGGCAAAGCTGCTGTCGAGGTTGGAGCAACCTTAATTGTAATGGGAACACATGGGATAAAAGGAATGCAAAAAATTCTTGGAAGCCGTGCAATGAAAGTAATTACAAATTCGGAAACGCCTTATATAGTGGTTCAGAAAAAACCCTTCAGCGAAGTAAAAAAAATCCTGGTGCCTGTTGATTATACTCATGAAGTAAAACAAATATTACCGCTGCTGCAATCGCTTAACGAAAAGTTTAAAGCCGTATTCCATCTCATAAAAGAGGAGGCCAAGGATGACTTTATAAATAATAAGATCCGGAATAACCTCATGTATTTTAAATCTTATCTCAGCGATAATAACATTTCTTTTGTCGAGGCAGGAGCATACGTTGCATCTTCGAAATACAAAGATGTTTTACAAAAAGCTGACTCCTCCGATGCTGATTTAATTGTGACGACAATTGATCCCGAAACAAACATTACGGATTATATAATGGGTGTCGAAGAGCAGAAATTGGTTGCCAATGAATCGCAGATACCGGTTTTATGTGTAAACATTAAGCAAATTATGAACAGGAAGGGCAACTTTTTCGAATTGATATAATCCCAAAAAAGTATTTTTAAGACAAAAATTTATTTCGCTCCGATATTTTTGATCTTACCTTCTTTCTGATATTTTTCCAACTCGCGTAAAGCATCAGAAGCAATCCATCGTGAGGCAGTATCTCCTTTAGCATAAATTTTTTTTGCAACCTCAATTGCCTTTTTGCATAGCCGTTCATTACGTTTCCCTATCTGGCGCAATGCCCAGTTGATAGCTTTTTTTACAAAATTCCTATCGTCATGCGATTCACGTATAAGATGCGAAAAAAACTTTTCATATTTTTTATCTTCCGCTGTTTTATTATGAATGGCAAGCTCAGCCATCAATACAAACCCCGCACGCTTTTGAAATTCCGTTTTGTTTTTTGTCCACTGCACGGCTTTATCAAAAGCGTAAGGAGTTTTTGTAAATAATGTTCCGCAGCAATTGTCAACGGTATCCCAGGAGTTAAAATCTTTTAATAATTCTTCCATCAGTTTTTCGGTTACCTGTTTTGGATCAGCAATAAAGATTGCAATATGTTTAGCCTCGTGATGCCCGGTTTTCCAGAGTTGCATGGCAAGCTCATGATTTTTTCCGATTTTCTTTGCCACGATTCGCATCTGCGGAGTGGTTAATCCAAAGCTCATCGAAGTATTAATGCCAAAATATTCCTGTTTAGATTTACCTTGCAACGAAGAAAGGTTTTTTAATTCATCAATAATTTTTTTTATGGAGTCCATACGTTTTTTTGCGAACTTTACAGAATAACAATATTAAGATAAAGTCAAATGTCATTAATCGAAATAAAAGTTCCAAGCCCGGGCGAATCTATTTCAGAAGTGCAGATTGCACGTTGGATTAAACAGGATGGTGATTATGTGGAAAAAGACGAAGAAATTGCGGAAATAGATTCTGATAAAGCCACGCTTACGATACCGGCTGAAGCACCGGGCATTTTAAAAACACTGGCGAAAGAGGGAGACACAGTTGCCGTTGGAGCTGTAGTTTGCACGATTGATACTGAAGGGAAGAAGTCAGAAGCCGGAAGTCAGAAGTCAGAAGAAAAAAATTCAGACGTTGCAAAGGATACCTCAACAGAGAAAAAAGCTCAAACTTCAAACACCAAACCTCAAACCTCTGAAAACTATGCTTCGGGAGTGCCATCACCATCCGCAGAAAAAATGATGAAAGAAAAAAATATTTCAGCAGCGCAAATTGCCGGCACCGGTAAGGGCGGAAGAATTACAAAAACCGATGTTTTACAGGCAACTCCTGTGGCAACAACTCCTGCTGCTGCGACATCTCCGGAAGGTTCAAGAAACGACCGGAGAGAGAAAATGACCATGCTGAGAAAAAAAGTTGCTGAGAGATTGGTTGCAGTAAAGCAGCAAACGGCCATGCTCACAACTTTCAATGAAGTGGATATGAGTGTGATCATGGACATTCGTAAAAAATATAAAGACACTTTTAAGGAAAAACATGGGGTAGGTTTGGGGTTTATGTCATTCTTCACCAAAGCAGTTTGCGAAGCATTAAAAGTTTTTCCGGCAGTAAATGCATTAATTGACGGAGAAGAAATAGTGTATCATGATTATTGTGATATAGGAATAGCGGTCAGTGCGCCAAAAGGATTGATGGTTCCGGTAATCAGGAATGCCGAATCTTTATCACTTGCACAAATTGAATCTGCAGTTGCTGATCTCGCTGCCAAAGCAAGAGAGAGTAAACTTACTATTGAAGAAATGACGGGTGGGACATTTACAATAACCAACGGAGGAGTTTTTGGTTCAATGCTTTCAACGCCTATTCTTAACCCTCCGCAAAGTGCGATTCTGGGAATGCATAATATAGTCGAACGGCCTGTTGCAATAGATGGGAAAGTAAAAATTCGCCCGGTCATGTATGTTGCACTTTCTTATGATCACCGCATCATAGACGGCCGTGAATCGGTCAGCTTTTTAGTGAAAGTAAAACAGATGCTTGAAGATCCGGCTAAAATATTATTTAGCGGCAATGATCCTATAAAAATGTTGCTAAATCTATAGTTTTTCTAAGTTTTCCCCAACTAATATTAAAATATGAATTTTATCTGCGATTGAAATTATTTCAACAAAGTTTTATAATTTGGTAAAAAATTAACTATGAAAAAAATATACTTATTGCTGATTAGCTTGTTTTGCTATGCTGCTGCATCAAACGCACAAACAACTGTTCTGATCACGATGGATTCAAATGGTGAGGATGCATACATTGATAATTACAACACTTCAGGAAATTATCCTGATGAAACAGATTTCTGTTCCGGTGCAAGGACTATCAATGGAACGGCCGTTATATGGCGAAGCTTTATGAATTTTGATCTGACTCAGATTCCTGCAAATGCAACAATTGTTGATGCGCGTCTTTCCTTATATTATAATCCGGCAAATACTTTCGATCCGGTTAATGGACATCAATCATTAACCAATTCTGACCAAAGTGTTCTGGAGCGTATTACTTCGCCATGGAGTGAACATTCAATCACATGGAATAATCAACCGACTACAACCACTCAAAACGAAATTATTCTTCCTCAAAGCACCAGCGGATTCCAGGATTATACAAATATGGATGTAACCGGAATGGTTCAGGATATGATTAGTAACAAACCGGCAGCCTATGGATTTGCATTACATCTTTCCTCCGAACAATATTTTGCTCATCTCATTTTTGCAACAGGCGATTACACAGATGCGTCTAAGCACCCGACTTTACAAATTACATATAACTATGCTAATCCCTGTGTAAATCTTCAACTAAGTTCCCCGGATGAAGATGCAACTATTGATAATTACAATCCTAATAATAATTATCCCGGTGAAATTGAATATTGTGCCGGATCGTGGACAATAAACGGAACACCTGTTACGTGGAGAAGTTTATTCAAATTTGATTTGTCAGCTATTCCTGCAAATTCAACTATTCAAAGCGCTAATCTTTCTTTATACTTCCCGCCAAATAATGCTTTTTCAGATGTGCAGAGTTCACTTACAAGTTCGAACCAAAGTAAAATCCAAAGAATAACTTCTGTATGGTCAGAAAATGCTGTGACGTGGAATACGCAGCCATCAGTGACGACACAGGGTGAAGCAACACTTGCGCAAAGTGTAATGGCTACCCAGGATTATACTTACACGGATGTAACCGCTATCGTGCAGGAAATGGTTATCAATACAAATTATGGTTTCCTGTTAAAGCAGGATATTGAACAATATTATGGCAGAATGATATTTGGTTCAGGCGATAATTCAAATCCATACTGGCAACCAAGACTGGATATTTGTTATACAGAACCAACAGGGATTTCTGATTTAGTTAATTCTGAAAACGGAGTTTTTATTTCTCCGAATCCTTCTGATGGAATTTTTGTTGTCAATATGAATGGAAATTCCTTCGGTAAAATCTCTGTTTATGATGAAACAGGAAGAATTGTTTTTAACGAAGTACTTGCAATGGGAATGAAATATAAAGCAATTAACCTGTCAGAAGTTGCTTCGGGAATTTACATACTGAAATTGACGGGAGAAAAAAATTCTTTCATTCAGAAAATTGTCAAAAATTAAGAGGACATTATCCTTCTTCTGCCACAACTTCGGTTACCTGAGGAACCATTTTCTTCAATAAATTTTCTATTCCTGATTTCAGCGTCAGGGTTGAAGAAGGGCATCCGCTGCAAGAGCCTTTCAAAATAAGTGTAACCACCCCGTTATCGAATGATTTGAAATGAATCGCCCCGCCATCCTGTTCAACAGCAGGGCGCACATAATCCTCAAGCATTTGTTTGATCTGGTCTTCTAATTGCAAATTGTTATCTGCAGATTGTTGACTGTTGACTGCTGACTCCCGATTGCTTTCATCTTCCCTCTTAATTCCATTTTCTTCAAACGGGCTTTTCAAAAACAATTTTTCATCTCCCATAAAAAAGCCTTTAATGAATTCACGTAAAATGGCAAGAATATCATACCAGTCAATGTCGCCTGTCTTGGTTATCGTAATAAAGTTGGAAGTAATAAATACTGCTTTCACACCGGTAAAGTCAAAAAGCTGGTAAGCCAGGGGACAGTTTATCGCATCTTCTTTTTTAAAATATTCTGCAACCCCTTCATTCAGTAAAATTCTGTTCACCACAAATTTCATTGCTGCAGGGTTGGGCGTTGATTCTGCGTACACCTCCACATATTTTTTTGCTGATTCCATGAATGCAAAGTTAATCAAGGGACATGAATGCAAATGAATTATGAGATGAAGAAAAGGACAATAAAAATCAGGAGTATTTTTTAGAAGTGAACTCGCTCAACTGCTTTTCAAGCTCATTAATCCTTTTACTATGCGATTTGATAGAAGAATTTTTACGGTAAATAGTCGGGAATAAAGTCAGCATGCCTGATATGATGCCAATTACTAATGTAATGAGCATCATCAATGCCATGGAACTGCTGAAATCCCAGAAAAATAATGTTACCTCTGCGGGTTTTGCATTCTGCATTGCAAAGACAACAGCAAGCAATGCAATGATGATAGCGATGATTGTATATTTCATAAGGAGTGTATTGGCTACTTTTGTGTATTACAAATCTACAAAAATAAGGTGAGCAGCAGGACAGATTTTTTGGTCATTGGTTCAGGCATTGCCGGGTTAAGCTATGCCTTGAAAGCTGCAGAGTATGGATCGGTCATGATCATTACAAAAGCGAATGAAGATGAATCAAACACAAAATATGCCCAGGGTGGAATAGCGGCTGTAACCTATGCTCCGGATTCGTATGAAAAGCACATTCAGGATACATTAATTTCAGGAGATGGTTTATGCAACGAAAAAACTGTTCGTATTGTAATAACAGAAAGTGGTGAACGTATAAAGGAGTTGATTCAATGGGGAGCAGATTTTGACAAAACATCTTCCGGTGAGTTTGATCTTGCATTGGAAGGAGGGCATAGCGAACATCGCGTACTGCATCACAAGGACATTACCGGTTTGGAAATTGAGAGAAAACTTTTAGAGCAAATCCACCGGCATAAGAACATAAAACTTTTCACACATTATTTTGCAGTTGATATCATCACGCAACATCATCTTGGTGATGAAGTGAAGCGGTCCACACCGGGGATTGAATGTTATGGAGCGTATGTTCTCAATACTCAAAGTGGAAAAGTAGAAACGATTTTAGCACGTGCGGTTTTGATGGCCACGGGTGGTGTCGGCCAGGTATATCGCACAACAACTAATCCTGTAATAGCAACGGGAGATGGGGTGGTGATGGCATACCGGGCAATGGCAAAAGTGGAAAATATGGAATTTGTGCAGTTCCATCCGACCGCATTGTATCGCCCGGGAGAAAATCCTTCCTTCCTTATTTCTGAAGCCGTACGCGGATTTGGCGCTGTTTTAAAAACACAGGATGAAAAGGAATTCATGCAGCATTATGATAAACGCGGATCGCTTGCTCCGAGAGATATTGTGGCGCGCGCCATTGACAGCGAGATGAAAAAGTCCGGAAATGATTTTGTGCTGCTTGATGGCAGGCATCTTGATGCAGAAAAATTCAAAGAGCATTTTCCGAATATTTTCAAAAAATGTTTGAGCATAGGAATTGATATTTCAAATAACTGCATTCCTGTTGCTCCTGCCGCACATTATTTATGTGGTGGAATAGCAGTGGATGAAAATGCATGTTCATCCATAAAAAACCTGTACGCAATTGGCGAATGCTCCTGTACAGGGTTGCATGGCGCGAATCGTCTTGCTTCAAACTCATTGCTTGAAGCGCTCGTATTTTCGCATCGTGCTTTTCTGCACAGCAAAGAAAATTTCAAAAGAAACGATCAGAAAGAATATATTCCTGAGTGGAGTTCTCCGAGGGCCAAAGAGCCTGCAGAAATGGTTTTGATAACGCAAAGTCGCAAAGAAGTTCAGGAGATCATGAGCAGTTATGTCGGAATTTTCCGGTCTGACATGCGGCTCAAAAGAGCATTAGACAGGTTGAAATTACTTTATCTTGAAACAGAAGATCTCTACGAACGATGGACATTGTCTCCAAAGATTTGTGAATTGCGCAACCTGATTAATGCCGGTTATCTCATTGTAAAAGCAGCAATGGCGAGAACAGAAAATAAAGGATTGCATTTTAATGTGGATAATTGAGATGAGCACAAAGTACCAGGAACCAGGAACCAGGATTGCAGATAAAATCTTTTCAGAAGATTTAAATTTTGAAAAAGCTGCTTTGGAAATTTTCCAATTGCAGGCAAAACAAAATACGGTCTATAAAAATTATATCGAGCAGTTAAAAATAAATCCGGAAACAATTAATTCCGTTTCTGAAATCCCTTTTCTTCCAATTCAATTTTTCAAAACGCATAAGGTAATTACACAACAACAGGCTTTAAACACAGAACCAGGAGCCATTTTTACCAGCAGCGGTACCGCAGGGAATGAAATCAGCAAACATTTTGTTTCGGATTTGAAAATATATGAAAACTCTTTTTTGAAGTGCTTTGAATTGTTTTATGGAAACATTGAAGAATATTGTTTGCTTGCTTTATTACCTTCATACATGGAAAGGAAGGACTCGTCTTTAATTTATATGACGGATGCGCTTATTAAAAAAAGCAAACATGCGGAAAACGGATTTTACCTCGATAATTTTAATGAATTGTCAGATTCGATCAGGCGGCTTGAGCAGGGGAAGGTGAAAACAATACTTCTCGGAGTAACCTATGCATTACTTGATTTCGCTGAAAAATTTCCGTTGCAATTAAACAGCACAATCATTATGGAAACCGGTGGCATGAAAGGAAAAAGAAAAGAAATGCTGCGTGAAGAAGTCCATAAAGTTTTATGCAATGCTGTTGGAGTTGATAAAATTCATTCGGAATATGGAATGACAGAGCTTTTATCACAGGCCTATTCAAAGGGAGATGGAATATTTTTTTCTCCGCCCTGGATGAAAATTTTTATTCGCGATATAAATGATCCTGTGGTTTTAGTCGAGGATGAAAAATCAGGAGGAGTCAATATAGTTGATCTTGCAAATATTTATTCCTGTTCGTTTATTGCAACGCAGGATTTAGGAAAAAAATATAGTAACGGGAGTTTTGAAATTTTAGGAAGATATGATGATGGTGACTTAAGAGGATGTAATTTAATGATTGAATAAACAGGCTTTTTTTAGTTAAAAAAATCAGGCTCATAAGCGCGTTCTTCTCTTGCAGATTCCGGAGTTCTTACTGTTTTATACGGAGCAAGCGAATCCACCCATGAACGGTAATACAGGTCCCCGAGAAACGGAAACTCAGGATAAATATGTGCAGGCAAATTTTTTATCAGTTCATTTACTGCAGACACAGATACTCCCCATTCATTCGCTATTCTCTGAGCGGATGGTTCCAGAAAACTTATATACAACAGTTCACTTTGCGTATGGTCCTGGAGATTTTTATATAAAACATCGGTTGAAAGCGAATTCCTACGGTCAATAATCCGATTGCGAAATGAATAGATGGAATCAACAAATTGCTGTGTAGTCATATATCCCGGCAGATCATCATTCAAATAAAATAACGGGCTGAAATTCGATTGATGGCACCACATGCATTTTCCCGGCTTTCCGGCAATAGATAATAAATTATTTGCGGAAATCTTTAATGCCCCGTCTGCACTATAAACAGAAAAACGCAGCTGGCTGTTTGACATCAGGTCAATAGATTCATATTCTGTTTCTAAAAAAGTATTGTCAGCAAGGTTACCTGTTCCTTCACTTGCTATACATGAAAGATGAGATAAAGAAGACGATGCATTTATCTTTATCAAACGGTCGTGTAATGCCACACCGGAATTTGTAACTGCAAATGGAAACGGAGAATAAAATGAATGAAAATCTTTAAATGAATTTAATGTTGTGGCGGCTCCTGTTATTTTATAGTAATGCCGGGAACTATAAAGTGTAAGCATTAAAAATCTTCCGATATCTGCAGCACCGTTTTTTTTATACTCTTCACTCTCTTTTATTCTGTCGGCAATAACGGATAAAGCCTCAAGCGCTGAAACGTTAAAGCCCAGTTTTGACAGATCGCACCTGAATTGCGTATCATTTATCCACTTTAGCGAAGCATCAAATGACCCAGCAGGAAGCTCAGCCCCCAGGAAACTGAAGGACCAGATCAGCCCCGTTCTCACATTGTTCCATTGCTCAGTTTCGTAAGCTTTATTCCACCGTAAAGTGATAGTATATTTTTTTTCCAATTCCTCAGCAGCATCATACGTACATCTTGAAAAAGATACGATAAGGATTACAAATAAAAGAATAGGAATTTTTAAAGAATGCAAAATGGAATATTCAATAGGCAAATATCCCAAATAAATTTTTTACTGAGCAAACAAATACATTAGCCTGAAGCTAACGAATCAGGCACATTTTGCCCCAGCCTTTTTTGAAAAAATGATCGGCTTCCGTTTCACGGTGTTTGATGGATTGTCCGTTGAGCTGTGTAATGACACGATAGAGATAAATACCGTTTGCAAGCTTATCTCCGAATTCATCTTTACCATCCCATGCATATTCAGAAATATTTCTGCCGACATGCATATTCCCGATCTCATTTTGCGTGATTTCGCGGACAATCTTTCCGCTCACAGTCATAATCTGAATTTTCAGGTAAGTCGGGATTTCGGAGCCGGTAAGCGTAAATACAAACTTTGTGGCAGTCGAAAACGGATTCGGATAATTTATAAAATCGGTAATGCTTGATTCGTTAATCACTTCAAAAGAAATCCTGTATGAATACGACCCTGAAAGATTTCCTGCTTCATCACTTCCCTGCACTTCAAGCTGGTAAATTCCATCCACATCAAAAATCGGATTGTATTCTATTTTGAAACTGTTGTCCGGTTTGTTACTGCCATCCAGTAGTGCGGGAGTCCATTTTAATTTTGCCCGATCCGTACTGATATTGGGAGCGCTTTCAAAATATACCCTGAATACTTTGCCATTCGGATCGGTAACCCTCACCGGGAACTTGGTGGTATCATTCATGGCCACATATTTATTTTCATCTTTTACTTTGATAAAAATAAATGGCTTTGCTGAAACAATGTCTCCATCCAAAATATGTTGTCCGTCAAATGTTACATCTAATATAGGATTTGTAACATCACGATTCACTGTAAAGGTCAGCTCTGCAAGATTATTGAAATGATACTGCTCAGGCTGGTCAGCGTGGGGGTTGGCCTCAATCCACAGAGAATTTATTCCTGTGAAATTTTTTGTATCGAATGAAACTTTTGCTATGATAATGCTGTCCTTCAGTAAAGGCTTATATCTCGGAGAGGAAAGATTAGTACGGACATGGTTTTTATCATACACATAAAAATCAACAAGCATGCTGTCCATGTTATGGCTGCTGATATTTTCCACTGCCATTTCGAGATTTATCTGGGCCCCTTCATCGGTTTGGTCACTAAACGGATTAGGCTGAAACCATTTATTCGGAGCTAATGCCGCTTCAGGAACTTCATCATAATAAATCTGCCACCTGTCCAGTTGCGGTGGGGTTTGCAGGGCTGTATCCTGGTGATAAGATTCTAATTTCAAATAAGGATAGATAGCTGCATCAATTGCCGATAAATTGCTGTCAGGGCTTGAAACGGGAAGGTTTGCAATTAAAGTTGTTTCCTGGTTTTGTGCATTGATGCCGATCACACTTACATCCATACTGTCAGAAGTATTAGATTCTAAAGAATGTTGTCCCCAATGTAATTCACTCCAGTGTGTAGCGGGCCCGATGGTAACAGACGTAATAAATCCTTTATCCCAGTTACCTCCTATAAGTGTATCGAGGGTGATGTCAATATTTACAGTATCAGCATAAATTATTGAGGCAGTGCCGGAGCCTTTTTTAGTAAAATAAATGAATGGCTGGTAATTGTCAGCCGAAGGAGTAAATCCCCCTAATGTACTAAATGCATTTTGCAGCGATGGCTTCCAATTAGAATAGTTACCACCATAAAGAGAATAAATAAGCACGTAATTTCCATCCGGAATAGAAAATGGAGTAACGCTGGCATCATTAGTTAAAGCAAGAGCCAGGCTATCGCTATAAAGAGTTAAACTTGTAGAATCAGAAGGATATAAAAAATAAGAAGGCGCATAATGCAATGTGCAATAACCGGAATCATTAGCCGGAAAATACCTGTTCGCATTTCCCAAAAAATGTGTATCGGTTCGCCATCCTTTCACTGTAATAGAATCCAGGACAACTAAATTAATTTGCTGACCGCAGCCGCAACAGGCCTGATAACTATTATTTGTATAATAGTCAACCGGGTGTCCCGCAAATTCATTAGGATAGACGGAATTGTGGCAGGTTACCTTGCTTTGGGTCTGCACAAAATCAAAAGTAGTATGGGCAGGCGGCATAGAATCAGCATATATAATGTTTCTGAACTCATCTTCTTTAAATTGCGAGTAATGTGCCTGCGACCAGCCCGTTTTGCCCTGGATATATATAAAGGAGCTTTCACGCCAGTTATAGTTTACAGGATCAGTTAATATAGCTGCATTCGCAACACGCCAGTAATAAACGCGATGCGTATCAAGTGTGAAAGTCAGATTCCACGTAACGATTCCGCCTATGCTGCTGATATCAGTTGTTTTTTTAAACGGGCTGTTAAACCGGTCTACCGTATCCAATTCAAACCTGTATGTGGTCATCGGTGCAAACAAATTAGCTGTAGATGCTTTCAATTTAACATTTGCACCATTCGGAATGATAGCATATTTAAAAGGATACACTGGGTTAATGTCCGATGATCGTATCATCAATGGTATATCAGGAACGGTACTGTTATTATATTCATACGGTCCTTCATCAATAAGATCAGGCTGGCTGGCATCAGCCAAAACATAGAATTTATTCAATCCCGAAGCTCTCGCAAATTCCATAGGAATGTTAATAGAAATAGTATCTATAAAAGGCATGTTTTTAATAAGCGTGTCAAAAATTCTCGGAGTTCCGCCATCAGGAAATTTCCTGACTACTTCGAGATAATAATCCTTGTCAATTGCTCTTCCCACATTTCTTACTACAACATTTATTTTAAAGGAATCGAGTTCTGTTGTAATATTAGCAGGAGTAAAAAATACCCCGGGATTGGTTACAACAAGATCAGGAGTATCAAAGCTATATAGCCTTAAGGAAGGATCACCATTCAACGTCATTCCCATTGCGAGAGATTTTCTCGTTGCAATAGAAGCATAGATTTCAATAGAATCAATAGCATCTTTCATGCATTTACCGATGCTTTGTCCATAATCATAACTTGCGATGTTTTTGTAAAGCGGCCTGGTATAGTATGGCTGTTCAAAAACAAAGCTTATATTAGGAGAAGCAATGAACCCGATAGCAGCTTTGTCAGGAATTAAAACAAAGTGTTCGCTTGCCTGGCGCACTCCCGTATGTATATCCCCGATATAACATGAATTGGCGATGATAAGCGGGTAATGCGGCTTGTTATTATAATTTTCAGGGATATCGGTAGTAATATCAAATGTAGAACCGGCAGCATGTGAGAAAAAAGTCATAATAGTCACTCCTGTATCTATGAGGTTTTGAAGGAATGCACTTTGATTAGCCTGGATAGGATCAGTTGTTGTTTTATAAAATGAAGTAACATTTCCGCCAAAAAGAGTATCTTCAATTATTTGTTCATAGTTTTCAAGGTATACCCTGATATCATGCTGCTCGGTAAGGTTAGTTCCTCCACCAAAGTGAAGGATCTGTTTCATCCATGGCTGTGGCGGCCCGGTCAGCGCTACATCATGGTCTATTATTTTTTGCAGGTAATTAGCAACATCCTGAGAATCCCAGGCAGGAATCCTGCCGGTTGCAATGGCAGGGTGGAAAATCGTATCCATTAATTGTGATGTCAGCATCATATCGGATGGCGGGTTGCCGTAAGTGGGCACCAGGTTAATTGCATAAGACCCACCCCCATATTGCCTTGCATTTTCAGGGCGAATGGATTTTCCAATCAGGAAAAGATATTCGGGTGGCTTTGTATAATTGTCAATTGTGAACTTGCAGAAATTACGGATTGAAAGAGGGCTCTTGTTAATACCGTAAGCGAATTGGTTATACAGTTCATCAATATCTGCAAGCAGAACATTATAACCGCCACCTGAGGAACTTTGCCTGTATGTCTGATAGTTTTGAGCCTGGGTCCATAAATTTTTATGAGAGATCATCAGGAAATTATAATTTCCGCCATTATAGGTGTAATTGGTAAATCGTGTGGGATCAGCATTATTTGATACGGTTGTGATGGCATGGCCGGTATTAGTGAAGGTATAATTGTCTGACGCCAGCACACAAAGTTTATCCGCGTTATAAGTCGGAATAAGTGTTTGATGGATGGAAGAAAAGTCAACGTTCGCTTTTTTAATAGTATCACCGCTAAAAATATATATCCATGCTGGTGATGATGAGTTAAAGCCAGAAATATCCAATCGTGTTTTCGCTGCAACATCTCCCTTTACGGTAAATTTCTGGAATTGATTATTCTCACCGGTAAAATTTAAAGTGTGCGGATATATAACACGAACATAAGGAACATCGTTACGCTGACAATTACAGATATTAACGGGTATGAATTCGAACAGGGCAGTTGTGCCGGTTAAATTAAACGGTACATCATAGTGATTCATGCTGTATCCGCTATACGTAAATTGCATTTGCTGCTGTCCGTTAACAGTTACATTCCAGATACGCTGCCACGGGTTTCCGCCTGTATTCGTTCCCAGAAATACAGTGCTTGCCTGCGAAAGAGGCGCTCCTGTTCCCGTATATGAATTGGGTACAGATAATGACATTGAATAAGGAGCACTGCCATCAATAAGTGAATCAGTGGAATTTCCAAAACCTTCACCTGAAGTATAGGAAGCATCCACAGATAACTCAGAATAGCCAGTATAATAATCAAAATGATATTCTTTCCAGGCATCCTTCATAACATAACTTGCCGTATCGTAACCTGGAAAATTAGAATCATTGATCACTATCATTCTTTTACCGGTTGGGTTGAACCCAACGGTGAAAAAATAAGCGGCTGTATCATTGAACAAACTGTAAAAAGGATTTAGCTGGCTCTGCGGGCTGTCATATAGCTGCGTGTCATAGCTGCCATCATTTGGTTTCCCATAAAATTCAAAGTAGTCTGTGCTGTCAAAAAGATTATTGCTTTGGCCATCATGAAAATATATGTACTGTTCAACGCCCTTGTGAAATACCTGGAATTTTCCCGGGTTTTCGTTAGCGGCACCAGGCATGCTTTGCATAATATCGTTGAATGTTATCCGGTGGATTCCTTCTTTCCATACCAGTATTTTCAGGTAGGGCTGCAGGGAAACATCCTGGCCAATTGAAAATTGTATCCATTCATTGCCGAGCGGCTGTGAGTAAGCACTGAATGAAATAAATATCAGCAAAAGAAAATGGTAAAATTTTTTCATTTTTTATTTTGTTTTAAACCCCGGAATTTTTGATAAAGCCGGAGTTTATTTTTAATCAGTTGCTTTTTCAGGTTGAATATTTTTTTTGATTTTAAAAATGCTCAGCCGCAGGGAAAAAATATTTGAGTAAATCTGGTCATTGGTTTTTCCAAGATTGGTCAGTGCATAATCAATCGTCAGGTTTTTAATTTTTAATCCGACTCCCATTGTTGGTTGCATGATCGTGGAGTTGCTCCCGTCCAAATCTTTAACGGTCTGTACATTCCAGATTCCTCCTCTGAGGAAAATAAAATCCGAATAACCAAGCTCTAATCCGATGTGAGGATCCACGCTGACGGGATCACCTTTTATCATAACGTTTCTTTTTCCGTCAAAGGTGACATCAAGATCAATTTCAGGCTGAAATGAAAATTTCTGTGAAAGGGCAGCATTGTATCCGATACCGAGAATTAATTTCGGTAATGTAATTTCCAATCCGTTTTCAGGAATTTCATTTTGTGTTTGTTCAAAAACAGTTGCCAGTTGCTCTGTGTTAAACGTCCATGCGTTAAAAGTTGATGTCAGATCTTTTCCGAATGCTCCGACCTTCCAGTTATTTTTTTCATATTGAGCACCCACATCCAATCCAAAACCCCAGGCGCTTGCAAAGGGGCCTAATTTGCGGTGGATCACTTTAAAATTTCCTCCGTATCGCAATCCCTGCATCGCGGCTTTCTTTGAGTAAGAAAACAAAAAAGCGTAATCTGAAGCAGAAAAAGATTTTAACCTGTCGTAATTGATATTTCCGTCTGCATCTATAAGTTCAGTCGAGTCAATAATATCATCAATGGCAAACCGGATGATGGATAACCCGATCGTTCGTGTTTCATCAATCGGTGCAGCAATCGCACCGTAATCAAATTTTCCTATGCCGGCAAAATACTCATTGTGCATTAATGCAATCTGGATGTCACCCTTGGTGAGGCATAATCCTGCCGGGTTCCAGAACCCTGAAGTAACATCATTAACTGATGCTGACTGAGCTCCTGCCATACCTAAAGCGCGGGCGCCCACACCGATAGAAAGAAATTCATTACTGTACTTGGGTTGTGCCAGTGACGGGAATGCGATGCCCGAAAGGATAGCGATAAAAGTGATTTTTCTGAACATATGTTTAGCGATAAGGATTTACATAAAATCCTTTAACGGAATTTCATTTGATAAATTATCAATACCTGTTTGATCACGTCAAAATAATTATACTTATTTTAAGTGAAAAAGTTTTCATCTCAAAATTAACAATTTATCCATACACAAAAATTCATCCTTTTGTATGATTTTTTATTGCGAATCGTTTTGCTGTAATAACTACATTTGCGGCTCATTTTACCCGATTGCTCACTGATAAGAATATTCCCAATTTTTTTACCTGCCTCAATTTATTATGCGGCTGCATTGCCATTGTAAGCATTTTCCATGGTAATGTGGTTATGCTCGCTACGATGATTTTTCTTGCCTCGATGTTTGATTTTATGGATGGATTGACAGCCAGAAATCTGAATGCATATTCTGAAGTCGGAAAGCAATTAGATTCACTGGCCGATATGGTAACATTTGGTGTTGTTCCCGGAATGATCTTATTCAATATGCTTGTTAATCGCGACATCAGCGAAGAGTCGAACAGCAGTTTTTTATTCGGGATTTTCAAATATTTTCCATTTATACTCACAGTATTTACTGCCATCAGGCTTGCAAAATTTAATACAGACCAACGACAGGCAAATACCTTTTATGGACTGCCCAGCCCGGCAATGGGAATCCTGGTTACTTCATTTCCATTGATAATAAAATATGGCAGCTGGCATCTCGCTCCATTTTTGTCCAGCCCGTTTTTTATTTTTTCTGTGAGCATTATTTTATCGCTGTTAATGGTTTCAAAAATTAAGTTATTTGCTCTTAAATTCAAGACCATGAAATGGGAAGAAAATAAAATTCAATTTATCTTTCTGATCATTTCTGTCTTGTTGTTTGCCGTTTTTTTATTTACCGCTATTCCAATGATCATCACTTTGTATATTGTTTTATCCATCATTAACAACACTTATTTAAACCGGGCTTCTTTATAAAAATGTTATGAAATACTCCGCAAATATTACCGTAATGCCATTGAAAGCGCTGCTTGACCCGCAGGGAAAAGCGGTTACCGGCAGCATGAAAAATCTGGATCTTCCGGAAATTGAAAATGTACGAATTGGAAAGCATATTACGCTTGAGGTGGATGCTGCTTCCAGGGAAATTGCGCAGCAGAAGGTAGATGAAGCCTGCAAAAAACTTTTAGCAAACCCTATTATGGAAACGTATGAGTTTTCATTGGCAGAGCTTGCATGAATTGAATTATTTGTAAAATGAAAAACCGGGATTAAATTGCTTTTCTGCCGTGTTTCCCTTTCCCCTGGTGTTTTCTATTGCTTCCGGGACGCTTAAATTCTTTTTTCCTTCTTAAATGCGGGGCATAAGCAGGGGCTTCTCCTAAATGATCCGGCAAAGGAAGTTTTCTTATTTCACTCCCGATCAGGGATTCAATACGCGAAAATTTTTGCTGGTCATGCTCATTTATAAGGGTGATAGCCACACCTGTTGAAGCCGCACGCGCAGTTCTTCCAACACGGTGAATATAATCCTCTGCATCTCCCGGCACATCATAATTTATTACCAGGCCGATGTCTTCAATATCAATACCGCGCGAAAGAATATCAGTGGCTACAAGTATTTGTGTTTGCCTGCTTTTGAAATTCCGGAGAACTTCTTCACGCTCATTTTGCTCGAGGTCGGAGTGGATGGCTTTTGCTTTAATCCCTGATTGCTGCAAATCACGATCAAGCTCTTTCACCTTTTGTTTGGTGGACAAAAATATCAATACACTGCTGAGGGCTTTTCCTTTAAGAAGTGATTTTATCAGATCATTTTTTTGCCGGTCATATACAACATAAGCCCCCTGTAAAACTCCCTCTGCAGGTTTTGAAACTGCAATATTGATTTGTTCAGGATTTGACAGTAACTTTTTTGCAAGGGTCCGTATTTTAGATGGCATTGTTGCGGAGAACATAAGGGTTTGTCTTTTTGCGGGAAGAAAAGAAACAATTTTTAAGATGTCATCCACAAAGCCCATGTCAAGCATTTTGTCGGCTTCGTCTAAAACCAGGTGTTTCAGCGTGTCTAACTTTACGTAGCCCATGTTCAGATGCGACATCAGTCTGCCGGGCGTGGCAATTATAAAATTCGCTCCTTCGGTCAATGCACGTTTTTCATTCTCGAATGCCTGGCCATCATTTCCTCCATAAATAGCAATAGAGCTGATGGATGTGAAATATGAAAACCCCTGGAGCACCTGGTCAATTTGCAAGGCCAGCTCGCGCGTGGGAACAATAATGAGTGTATCGGTACTGTGCGAATGTTTCTTTACCAACTTATTAATGATGGGCAGTACAAAAGCCGCTGTTTTGCCTGTACCGGTTTGTGCGCAGGCAATTAAATCTTTTTGATCCAGAATAAGCGGGATGGCCTGTTCCTGTATTTGCGTGGGTGTTTCAAAGCCCATGGCATCCAATCCCTGTTGCAATGTTTCCTCAAAATTAAAATCGCTGAAGTTCAAACGGTGTGGTTTGTTTTTAGTTTACGAAATTAAAGAAGAAGAATGTTTTTGAAAGATATTTTTAATTTCCCCGGTTTTAATTCATGCATTTTTAATCTTATCGAGCTCAATAATTGCTCTTGAGTATTTCACCGGGATCATCCTTCCGGGCATTTACAGGGCCCGCTCAGATTCAATTCTCCTGTGAGAATTCCAGTGAAAAATATTCAAATCCTTAAGGCGAATTGTGTATCTTCGCACCCTTAATTTTTCAAAGGATGAAAAAGCTTCAAATGGTTGATCTCATCAGCCAATATAAGAAAATAAAACCGGAAATTGATAACGCAATCAGTGATGTGGTAATATCGTCTGCTTATATTAACGGGCCTGAAGTAAAACTGTTTGCAGAAGAGCTGGCAAAATATCTTGGCGTCAGGCACGTAATTCCATGCGGCAATGGCACAGATGCTTTGCAAATTTCAATGATGGCACTCGGTTTTAAACAGGACGATGAAATCATTACAACCAGTTTTACTTATGTGGCAACAGCAGAAGCTATCGCGCTTTTGAAATTAAAACCTGTTCTTGTAGAGGTGAACCCCGATACATTTACTATGGACCCTTCTGCATTTGAAAAAGCTATTACAGACAAAACAGTTGCGGTAGTCCCTGTTCACCTTTTCGGCCAGTGTGCGGATATGGAAACGATCATGCAAATTGCACAAAAACATAATTTAAAAGTCATCGAAGATGTTGCCCAGGCGATCGGCTCTGAATATAAATTTTCTGACGGTTCCGAGAAAAAAGGCGGGACTATCGGAACGGTTGGATGCACATCTTTTTTCCCGTCAAAAAATTTGGGCTGCATGGGTGATGGAGGTGCAATCTTTACAAACGATGATGAACTGGCAAAAAAAATCCGGATGACGACCAACCATGGCCAAAGTGTTTTATACCATCATGACGAAATCGGTGTGAACTCCAGGTTAGATAGTATCCAGGCCGCTATCCTGAGGATAAAGCTCAGGCATCTCGATGAATATGCCGCAGCACGAAACCTTGCCGCTGATTTTTACGATAAAGCCTTTTCAAATAATTCTAATATTAAAATTCCTGTAAGACAAAAAAATTCCACGCATGTTTTCCATCAATATACGCTGGTGCTTAATAACGTTGACCGGGATGCATTGCGCGAACATCTTTCTTCAAAAGGAATTCCGTCCATGATTTATTACCCGATCCCATTACATCTTCAAAAAGCATATAACGATCCGCGTTATAAAAAAGGAGATTTTCCTGTAACAGAGAAATTAAGCGCAAATGTTCTTTCACTCCCCATGCATACAGAATTAAGTGAGGAAGATTTAAAATATATCACAACCGCTGTTCTTGAATTTATGACACAGACTCAAACCTCAAATCTCAAACCTCAAACCATTCAATGAACATTGCAGTTGTCGGAACCGGGTATGTAGGACTTGTAACAGGTACATGTTTTGCTGAAATGGGTAATCATGTAATTTGCGTGGATATAGATGCAAAAAAAGTGGAGTCCATGCGAAACGGAACCATTCCGATTTATGAGCCCCATCTCGATGCACTCTTTGAAAGAAATATAAAACAGGGAAGATTAAGCTTCACAACTAATCTTGAAGAAGCTGTAAAGCCATCACAAATTATATTTCTTGCCTTGCCAACACCTCCCGGTGAGGATGGATCTGCCGACCTTTCTTATATTTTGGGTGTAGCCTCACAGTTAGGGAGCATGATGAATGAATATAAAATTATTGTTAATAAAAGTACCGTCCCTGTGGGAACAGCTGAAAAGGTAAGTAACGCTGTTGCAAAAAATACAAAGATGGAATTCGATGTGATTTCCAATCCTGAATTTTTGCGTGAAGGTTTTGCCGTTGATGATTTCATGAAACCCGACCGCGTGGTGATCGGGACAAAGTCAGAACGCGCAAAAAAAATTATGTCTGACCTTTTCGCTCCTTTTGTAAGGCAGGGTAACCCGATCTATTATATGGATGAGCGTTCAGCGGAAGTGACCAAATATGCAGCCAATGCATTTCTTGCAACAAAAATTACTTTCATGAATGAGATTGCAAATTTGTGTGAACGCGTTGGCGCCAATGTTGATTCTGTCAGAATTGGCATCGGTTCAGATAACCGGATTGGAAAAAGATTTTTGTTTGCAGGGATTGGTTATGGCGGAAGCTGCTTTCCGAAAGATGTGCAGGCATTGTCAAAAACTGCAAATGAATATAAATATGATTTCAAAATCCTTTCCTCGGTGATGGATGTAAATGAAAAGCAGAAATTGACACTTGTGGAAAAGCTGAAAAAATATTTTAAGAATAATCTCAAAGGAAAGAAAGTTGCGCTTTGGGGATTGGCTTTCAAGCCTGATACGGATGATATCCGCGAAGCCCCTGCATTATATATTATTGATGAGCTGATAAAAGAAGGTGCAGCCGTTGCTGCTTTTGATCCTGAAGCAATGGGAAATGTAAAGAAATTGATGGGTGATAAAATCACCTACGCTTCCGATCAGTACGAGACATTAAAAAATGCCGATGCATTGTTAATTGCAACCGAATGGGCATTGTTCCGCACCCCTGATTTTGATAAAATGTCTGCATTGTTGAAAACGAAAATAATTTTTGACGGCAGAAACCTGTATGATCCTCAGCGGATGAAAGAGCAGGGCTATTATTATAACTCGGTGGGAAGAGATGTTGTAGAATAATGCACGATTTACAATTTAGAAAACTTTGAACTCATAACTCATAACTCATAACTTTTCAATGTCTGAAACAAAACGCGTGCTTATTACCGGGGCAGCCGGATTTCTCGGTTCGCATCTGTGCGACCGTTTTATTAAAGAAGGCTTCAGAGTGGTGGGAATGGACAACCTGATTACCGGTGATTTAAAAAACATTGAGCATCTTTTCAAGCTCAGAGAATTTGAATTTTATAATCATGACGTTTCAAAATTTGTTCATGTTCCGGGACGGGTTGATTACATTCTGCATTTTGCTTCACCGGCCAGCCCGATTGATTATTTAAAAATTCCGATCCAGACATTAAAGGTAGGATCACTTGGAACGCATAACCTGTTGGGTTTTGCATTGGCAGTTAAAGCCCGGATTTTAGTAGCATCCACTTCGGAAGTGTATGGTGACCCAACGGTACATCCGCAAACGGAAGAATATTGGGGCAATGTAAATCCTGTCGGGCCGCGCGGAGTATATGATGAAGCAAAGCGTTTCCAGGAAGCCATAACGATGGCTTATCATACGTATCACAAAGTGTCCACAAGAATTGTAAGGATTTTTAATACCTACGGGCCACGCATGCGATTGAACGATGGAAGGGTATTGCCCGCATTTATCGGACAGGCCCTGCGGGGAGAAGATCTGACGGTTTTCGGAGATGGGAGCCAGACGCGTTCATTTTGCTACGTTGACGATTTAATAGAAGGAATTTACAGGTTGCTCATGAGCGATTATATTTACCCGGTTAATATCGGTAACCCGTCTGAAATCACGATAAAAGAATTCGGAGAAGAAATTATTAAGCTTACAGGAACGAGTCAAAAGTTAATTTACAAACCGCTTCCGCAGGATGATCCCAGGCAGCGGCAACCGGATATTTCAAAAGCAAAAAAAATTCTGAATTGGGAACCGAAAATAAACAGGACGGAAGGATTAAACAAAACTTACAATTATTTTAAAAGCTTGCCTAAAGAAGAATTGTATAAAACAGCACACAGATTTGACTGAAGAGGTTACGGTTTAAAGTTGTTTAAATAAAAGTAAACATGCACCGTAAACTGTAAACTCACATGGAATATACCGCCCACGAAACAGCAGTAATTGACCCGGGATGCAAGATTGGTAAAGGAACTAAAATCTGGCATTTTTCTCATATTATGAGTAATTGTGTGATTGGCGAGAATTGCAATATCGGGCAAAATGTTGTGGTATCACCGGAAGTGATTTTAGGAAATAATGTGAAAGTGCAGAATAATGTTTCAATATATACCGGGGTGACGTGTGAAGATGATGTGTTTCTCGGGCCTTCAATAGTATTTACTAATGTAACAAATCCGCGCAGCGCAATTGTTCGTAAAAATCAATATGCAAAAACACACGTTAGAAAAGGAGCATCCATCGGGGCAAATGCAACAATTGTGTGCGGCCATACTATCGGTGAATATGCATTTATTGGCGCTGGGGCAGTGGTGACGAAAGATGTTCCCGCCTATGCTTTAGTTGTGGGAAATCCTGCACGTCAAACAGGATGGATGAGTGAATACGGGCATAAATTGAAATTTGATAATAACGGAAATGCACTGTGCACTGAGAGCAAACAGAAATATCAATTGACGGGAAATAAAGTGATCCGCATCTCATAAGAATGATCCAGGATAGAAAAATAAAATTTGCAGTGGTGGGAAGCGGCCATATTGGCAAGCGCCAGGCTGAAATGATCATGCGCAATCCTGAATCAGAATTAGTCGCCATGTGTGATTCACTGCCTGAAAAAGGCCTTGAAATAGAAAAATTCAATGTCCCGTTTTTTAATTCTGTTGATGAATTACTGAGCCCGGAAATCGAATCTGATGTGGTATGTATCTGCACACCAAACGGACTGCATGCTGAACATGCCGTTAAGGCGTTAGATAAACGAAAACATGTCGTAATTGAAAAGCCCATGGCATTGACCAAAGCGGAATGTGAACGGATTATTTTTAAAGCGCTGCAAATGCACAAGATTATATTTTGTGTAATGCAAAATCGCTATTCACCCCCTTCAGTATGGCTCAAAGAAGTTATTGACAAAGATTTGCTTGGAGAAATTTTCATGGTCCAATTAGTTTGTTACTGGAATCGGGATGAACGTTATTATAAGCCGGGTAATTGGAAAGGCACTTCCAATCTTGATGGAGGCACATTATTTACACAATTTTCTCACTGGGTGGATTTAATGTACTGGCTCTTCGGGGATATAACAGATATACAGGCAAAGTTTGATGACTTTACACACCAGGACAATACCGCATTTGAAGATTCGGGAATTGTAAACTTCAGGTTTCTTAACGGAGGAATGGGAAGCATCAGCTATACCACTTCCGTATGGGATAAAAATCTTGAAAGCAGCATGACCATTATCGGTAAAAATGGGAGCATTAAGGTTGGCGGACAATACATGAACGAAGTGGAATATTGCCATTTAAAGGATTATAAAATGCCGGAGTTGGGGCCCGTTAGCCCTGCAAATGATTATGGCATTTATAAAGGATCTGCTGCTAACCATCATTTTATTATAGAAAATGTTGTGAATACATTGAGGAGCAGGACTCAGATTACCACCAATGCACTTGAAGGATTGAAAGTTGTTGAAATCATTGAGCGAATTTATTCTTTAAGAAAATTAAATAAGAAAGAAATTGTTTTGAAGTAGAAATATCAAGTACCAGGAAGCAATATGTATAACCATATTATAAATAAAAAAGCAAAAGTTGCCGTAATAGGATTAGGATATGTCGGACTTCCTATTGCACTTGAATTTGCAAAAAAAGTTTCAGTGATTGGTTTTGACATCAACGCTGAACGCATCAGCATGATGCAAAAAAATATAGATCCAAGCGGTGAGCTTGAACCCGAGGCCTTTCATGGTTGCGATATAACGTTCACGGATTCGACCGACATTCTGAAAGATGCAAAATTTTTCATTGTTGCAGTTCCGACTCCTATCGATGATCATAAATTACCGGATCTTAAACCGCTTTTATCTGCATCCAAAACATTGGGAAAGGTTTTAAAGAAGGGTGATTATGTTGTGTATGAATCTACTGTTTATCCCGGCTGTACCGAAGACGATTGTATTCCTGTGCTGGAGGAATTGTCGGGGTTAAAATTTAATAAAGATTTTAAAGTCGGCTATTCTCCTGAAAGAATAAATCCCGGTGACAAGGAGCATACGCTCGCGAAAATAAAAAAGGTTGTGTCGGGTTGTGATGAAGAATCATTGGAGAACATTGCAAAAGTTTATGAGATAGTGGTAACGGCCGGAGTGTATAAAGCTTCTTCCATCAAGGTTGCAGAAGCAGCAAAAATTATTGAAAACACCCAGCGGGATGTGAACATCGCATTGATGAATGAGCTTTCCATCATTTTTAATAAGATGAATATTAATACGTATGAAGTCCTGGAAGCATCATCAACAAAATGGAATTTTCTGAAATTTTTTCCCGGCCTTGTGGGCGGGCATTGCATAGGTGTTGATCCTTATTATTTAACTTATAAAGCACAGGAATTGGGCTATCATGCACAGGTCATAAATTCCGGCCGTTATGTAAATGACTCCATGGGATTTTATATTGCCAAGCAAACGGTAAAAAAGTTAATAGCGAAAGGAAAAGATATTTCGAAATCGAAAGTGCTTGTGATGGGAGCTACTTTTAAGGAGGATGTGGAAGACATCCGTAATTCAAAAGTGAGCGATGTGATCCATGAATTTAAATCGTATGGTGTGAATGTGGAAGTTACCGACCCGCGCGCTTCTTCTGCAGAGCTGAAACATGAATATGGCTTTGAATTGGTAAATAAAATAGGAAATGATTATGATGCCGTTATTATTGCGGTGAACCATAAAGAATACACGCATTTAAATGAAGATTATTTTCTTTCTATTTCTAAACCGGATGGAATTATTGTGGATATCAAAGGAGTTTTGAGAGGGAAAATTAAAAAACTTTCTTACTGGAGCTTATAATCATCCACGAATCCGCTTAAGGCGGACGAATATGCAAATTGAAATGGCCTTTGATAAAAAATTAGTGAAAATACAAAACCTGGTTTCTTTCTCCGAACTCTGAACGTACGCCCGACTTTAAGCATGACTTCAAAAAAAATTCTCATTACAGGAGGCACCGGCTATATAGGCTCACATACGGCTGTGGAGCTGCTCAGCAGGGGATTTGAGGTTTTTATACTCGATAATCTTTCTAATTCAAGAGAAGAAGTCATTGAATCCATAGAAAAAATCACCTCCGTCAAACCGGTTTTTTATAAAATAGATATTTGTGATTATGACCTTTTAGAAAATTTTTTTAAATCCAACCACATAGATGCTATCGTTCATTTTGCCGCGTTGAAAGCAGTGGGTGATTCGGTGATGATGCCTCTTGCTTATTACAGGAATAACATTGTTTCATTGATCAACCTGCTTGATATGTGTGCAAAGTATGATGTAAACAATTTTGTTTTTTCTTCTTCCTGCACAGTTTATGGCCAGCCCGATAAATTACCTGTGAGTGAAACCGCTCCGCTTAAACCGGCTGAATCTCCTTATGGCAGCACAAAAAGAATTTCAGAAGATATTTTAAGAGACACGTCAAAAATTTCTGCTTTGAAATCAATCGCTCTTCGTTACTTTAACCCTGTGGGTGCACATTCGAGCGGCCTGATCGGGGAATATCCTATTGGCAAGCCGAATAACCTGATGCCTGTTATGACCCAAACTGCGATTGGAAAAAATGCAATGCTCGAAATTTTCGGAGATGATTACAATACACCGGATGGTTCGTGCATAAGAGATTACCTCCATGTTTCAGATTTGGCAGAAGCGCATGTGGTGGCCGTAGAGCGGTTGCTGGACAATAAGAATAAGGATAAATTTGAAGTATTTAATTTAGGAACCGGCACCGGTGTTTCGGTGCTTGAAATCGTAAAAACATTTATTAACCTCACCCAAATAAAATTGAATTATAAAATTTCGGGAAGAAGAAAAGGAGATATTGAAAAAGTGTATGCAGACACTACCAGGGCTAATGAAGAACTCAAATGGAAAACAAAACGAACCCTTAGCGATATGGTAGAAACTGCATGGAAATGGGAATTAGCTTTAGATAAAAAAGCTGAATTCAAAAAAGTTTAGTTTATTTTTTTGAAATAACACAGAGATGAAAATATTAATTACAGGAGGAGCGGGTTTTATAGGTTCGCACGTGATCAGGCTTTTTGTTAATAAATATCCTGGCTACAGGCTTTTTAATCTCGATAAGCTGACGTATGCCGGAAATCTTGAAAATTTAAAAGATATTGAAACCCTTCCCAATTACACTTTTATAAAAGGTGACATTGGAGATGTAGATTTCGTTCAAAGCATTTTTACAGAATATAAATTTGATGCGGTCATCCATTTGGCGGCAGAATCGCATGTTGACAGAAGCATAACAAACCCGATGGATTTTATTATGGCTAACGTGGTGGGAACTGTTAACCTGATGACTGCAGCAAAAGAAAACTGGAAAAGCTCGGCTGACCCTCATAAAAATTTATTCTATCATATTTCCACCGATGAGGTGTATGGCTCGCTGGGAAAAGAAGGTTTTTTTACCGAGGAAACTCCGTATGATCCGCGCAGCCCGTACTCTGCATCGAAGGCAAGCTCCGACCATCTTGTGCGCGCTTATGGACATACCTATAAGCTCCCGGTTATTATTTCAAATTGTTCTAACAATTACGGCTCTTACCAGTTTCCTGAAAAATTAATTCCTCTTGCCATCAATAATATCCTGAATAAAAAAAATGTTCCCGTTTATGGCAAAGGTGAAAACATCCGTGATTGGCTGTTTGTCGAGGACCATGCTGCTGCCATTGATCTTATTTTTCATAGAGGGAAACGGGAAGAAACGTATAACATAGGCGGAAATAATGAATGGACAAACATTGACCTGATTCATCTTCTTTGCAGGATCATGGATCAGAAACTGAAGCAACCGGAAGGGACATCTGCCAGGCTGATTACGTTTGTTAAAGATCGTGCAGGGCATGATCTTCGTTACGCTATTGATTCTTCCAAACTTCAAAAGGAATTAGGATGGAAACCCTCTTTGCAATTTGAAGAAGGATTAAGAAAGACGGTTGACTGGTACCTTGAGAATGATGTATGGCTGAATCACGTTACTTCAGGCGCTTATCAAAAATACTATGAGCAACAATATCATCTGAGATAGTTATCTGACCTAAGTTTTTTATGACAAACATCCGACACGATACTTTTTTTCATTCAAAAGAAATTTCCGAAAAATCAATTTTGATAACCGGGGGCGCAGGATTTATCGGATCAAACCTGGTGGAGTATCTGTTAAAGCACAAGGCAAAAAAAGTCAGGGTGCTGGATAATCTTTCAAATGGGTTTATGAAAAATATTGAACCTTTTTTATCTGATCCCTCATTTGAATTTATAAAGGGTGATATAACAGATGCCGATATATGCAATAAAGTTTGCGATGGGATTCAACTGATTTCGCACCAGGCAGCGCTTGGTTCTGTTCCGCGTTCAATTAAATTCCCGCTTGCAACACATGCAGCAAATGCTACGGGGTTTTTAAATATGCTGACAGCTGCAAAAGATGCCGGTGTGGAAAAGTTTATCTATGCAAGTTCTTCTTCTGTATATGGGGATTCAAAAATTTCTCCTAAGAGTGAGAACATTATTGGAAAAGCATTGTCGCCCTACGCAGTTTCCAAATATGCGAACGAATTGTATGCAGAAGTATTTGCATTGAATTACGGAATGAAAATAATCGGGTTGCGGTATTTCAATATTTTCGGGCCGCGTCAGGATCCCAACGGCCCTTATGCGGCAGCAATTCCTCTTTTCATGGATGCTTTGGTGAATGGCAAACCGGCTTATATAAATGGTGATGGAGAACATTCAAGGGATTTTACGTTTGTAGAAAATGCAGTTCAGGCTAACGTGAGAGCATTATTTTGCACCAATGAAGAAGCATTCAATAAGGTATACAATGTTGCGGTGGGAGATAACATTTCACTGAACAAATTATTTGCAGTGCTGCAGGAGCTTACAGGGAATTTTACAAAACCTGTTTATCGCGAAGAAAGACCGGGAGATATTAAACATTCATTGGCAGACATTTCTCTTGCAAAAAAAATGCTGGAGTATAACCCCGGAATAAAATTGAAGGAAGGCCTCCAGTCAACCCTGCAATGGTTCAGGGAAAATTTAAAAAATTAATGTAATTTTAGTTTCATGTTCAAATCATTGTTCGGAAAATTTTCCAAATCAGATTCAACGCCAACAGATTTTTCTGAAATTAAAACAGACATGCACTCCCACCTGATTCCTGGTGTGGATGACGGTGCAAAAACGATTGAAGATAGTCTTGCGCTTATAAGGCGGCTCATGGAACTTGGCTATAAAAAAGCTATCACCACTCCTCATATTATGAGTGACTATTATAAAAACACCCCGGAAAATATTCATGCAGGGCTTGACGCATTAAGGCAGGCCGTAGCAAACGAAAAAATAGAATTTGAACTTGATGCTGCCGCAGAATATTATCTTGACGATGGCTTTCTCGAAAAACTGGAGCGCGGAAACCTGCTGACCTTCGGCAGCAATTATCTCCTTTTCGAAATTTCCTATATCAATTGTCCGGATAATCTGAAAGAAATTATTTTCCAGATACAGGTGCAGGGTTACAAACCTGTCATGGCGCATCCCGAGCGTTATCCGTTTTGGTTCGGCAAAATGGATGAATACCAGTCTTTCAGGGAGCAGGGTGTGTTATTACAAATAAATGCAAATTCTCTTTCGGGGTATTATGGTTATGAAGCAAAAAGAACGGCAGAGAAATTAATTGAAAAAGAAATGGTGGATTTAATCGGAACCGATATGCACAATCTCACCCATGCAGATGCATTAAAAAAAACTGCAAAGGAAAAATCCTTTAAAAAACTTTTGGGATTAAACCTGATAAATAAGCACCTTTAGACTTTATTAAAATGCTGAAAGATTCACTTGAGAATCTTACAAAGTATAACCTGTGGGCAAACACAAAAATGTTTGGGTTCATATCAGCAGCAGGTGAAGTAAAAGCTGACGCGATTCAGAACAGCAGCTTTCCTTCTATAAGAAAAACCCTTTACCACATTTGGGATGCCGAAACTATCTGGTACAATCGTTTGCATGGAAAGCTGTTTAATTTATGGCCCGGTAAAAATTATAGCGGGAACTTAATGGAGGCAGGAAAATTATTTTTAAATATGTCTGAAAATTTTGTGACCTTCATTAAAGAAAAAAGAGAAGATGAATTAGGTGCGCAGATTACTTATACGAACTCAGAAGGAAAAGAATTTTCAAATACGATCAGCCAGGTTGTAATGCATTGCATGAATCACAGTACTTTTCACCGGGGCCAGATCGTTACGATGTTGCGCAATACCGGATTTACCAATTTATCATCTACAGATTACATCTCTTTTTGCAGGTTGTGATTTTAAGGCAAATAATTTTCCATGCAATTTATTTGGCAAGGAAAAGATTCATGTAAAAAATACAGATAAATATACATGTCTGAGAATACCTTTCCGGGAGAAGATGATTCATTAAATTGCAATAGAAATCAGTTAAATTCTTTAACTTTCACTTTTTGTTCAGCAAACAGAATTCGGTTATAGTTGGAATTCACAGAGAGTAAAAAATGATTTTGAGTTAATCTTTATCTTTTTTATAATTGATTTCTAAATTAGGGTTCTGACGGTAATAGAAAAAGCAAAGTCAAAATAAAACGGGGATAAATATACATGTCTAAACCTGCTTCCGATAATTTATTCAGGCTTATAAAATCGCTTACCAAGGCGGAAAAACGATATTTCAAACTGTTTGCTTCACGGCACACGATCGGTGAAAAAAATGATAACCTTATATTATTTGAGGCAATAGATTCTCAGGAAGTATATGACGAAAAGAAGCTGATGAAATTTTTTAAGCAGCTTACGTTTCAAAACCGGCCTGCAATTGCAAAAGGCCGTTTATATGAAACTATTTTGCTGAGCCTGGATGCCTATCATGCAGATAGTTCCGTAGACGTGGAAGTAAGAAAGCTGCTTCACTTTGCTGAAATCTTATTTAAGAAATCACTGTATGACGAAAGCCATAAGATGCTTGCAAAAGCAAAGCGGATCGCCACGCAGCATGAAAAACATCCTTTATTACTCGATATTTTAAAATGGGAAAAAAAGCTGGTTGAAAGCAAAGCATATTTTGACAAATCATTTGAAGACATGGCGAAAATGCTGGAAGAAGATCACCTTGTGCTTGAAAAAATCACTAACTATTGTGAATTCTGGTATATAAAAAGCCGGTTATTTATTTTGCTGAACAGGCAGGGAAGAGTGCGGGACCATGCTGAGCTCGCCAGTTTTAAAAATATTATCGATTCTATTTTACTTAAAGGAGAAGATAAGGCGCTAAGCTATGAAACGCGCTATCTGTATTACCATATATATAGTGCGTATTATTTCGGCACGGGTGATTACAAGAGCAGTTATAATAATATTAAGAAACATCTTAAGATTGTCGAGGATAATTCGGTTTTTTTCAAAGAAGAGCCGAATAAATATTTTGCAACATTGAGCAATATGGTTTACCTGTGTATCCAGCTCAGGAAATTTAAGGAGATGCAGGTATATCTTAACAAGCTTAAATCTATCCCGCAAAACTTTGCAGAGGAGATGACGGAGGATTTGGAAATAAAACTTTTTTCCACCAGCCTGAGCGCTGAGCTGACGTTGTTTATACAAACCGGCATGTTTGAAAAAGGATTGCAGCTTATACCGGATATTGAAACCGGGATAAAAAAGTATGCAGGTAAATTAAATAAAGTGAGAGTGGCTTATTTTTATTTTAACATCGCTGTTTTGTACTTTGCAAATGGCAATTATTCCAAAGCCCTTTATTGGAATAATTGCCTGCTGAATGATACCTCGCTCGATGAAAACCAGGATATTTATTGTTTTGCTAAAATTTTTAATCTCATCATTCATCTTGAAATGGGAAACAACGAACTGATTCCTTATACTTTTAAATCCACCTTACGGTATCTCGATAAGAGAAAACGCATTTACCGGTTTGAAACGGTATTTTTTAATTTTATAAATAAATTTCAGAAAGCTAAAAAAAATGATGATATGGAAATTGCCTATACAGCATTGCGCAATGATCTGAAAATGCTTTTTAAAGATCCTTTTGAAAAAACAGTATTTGAATATTTTGATTTTGTAAGCTGGGCTGAAAGTAAAATACATAACTCCTCATTTGCGGAGGAGGTGAAAAAGAAACTTGCAGAGAAAAAGCTCCTGGATGAGGTGTTGAGTTAATGATATTTAATTTGGGAGACAACATCCTGTATATTTTCGGTTGGCAGCAGGCAATGATTATCCACGCAAACATATATAAGCGTTTTATCCGCCTGGGGCGTACGATTTTGAAACAGCATCATTTCACTTTTTTTCGCACTGCCTGCTAAAACTTTGTTTGGAATAAAATGCTGATTTAAATCTTTCCGTTTTTTTTCTGCATGTTCTCCTGTTATAACAATTTCATAAAAAGGATAGTGTTGATTCATCAATAAAATTCCCCAATTGGAAAAAGCAGACGGGTATTTTGAAATAAAATCTTTTACGGAACCAGTCATTTTTTTTGACAGGGTTAAGCAGGTATTGTTTTCAAAATAATGTCCCAGTATAAAAAGTGATTTCGCAACGCTTGAATTAGAGGAAGGGATCACGTTATCTTCTGTTTCTGTTTTTCTTGTAATGAGCGGGCTGTCAAGAACAGATGTGAAATAAAACATTCCGGATAAGTCATCCTGAAAATGTTTGATGGTATAATTCATTAATCGGTCAGCTTTCATCAGCCAATTTTCATTGAATGTAGATTGATATAATGCAATACAGGCTTCTATGGTAAAGCAGTAGTCTTCCAGGAATCCGTTAATGGTTGCCTTGCCTGCTTTGTAACTATGATATAATCCTCCGTCTTCTCTCGATAATTTTTCAAAGATGAAATTCGCCTGGTTAAGAGCCTGGTCTAAAAATTTTATATCACCAAAAACATTGTATGCGTCAGCATATGCTTTTATCATCAATCCATTCCATGACGTCAGTATTTTATCATCGAGGCCGGGACGGGTTCGCTGGTTTCGTTCCCTTATTAAAACTTTTTTGGAATCATGTATCAAATTTTTAAATTGTTCCGGGGTTAAATTATTATTCCTGGCAATGGTTTCATCGTTTTCCTTCCGGATAAGAATATAATTATTGTGTTCCCAATATCCATAGTCATTGATGTTATACATTTCAAAAAATAATTTTGAATTCACACCTAAAAGGTTTTCAAGCTCTTCCTTTTTCCATACATAGTATTTTCCTTCTTCACCTTCACTGTCAGCATCGAGGGCTGAATAGAACCCTCCTCCGGGAGCTGTTAATTCACGCCCGATGAAATCAAGAGTTTCATAAACTATATTTTTATACAATTCTTTTTTTGTAAGTTGATATGCCTGGGAATACAAGGACACTAATTGCGCATTATCATATAGCATTTTTTCAAAGTGAGGCACTTTCCAGGTCTTATCTGTAGAATAACGTGCAAAGCCACCGCCAAGATGATCGTAAATTCCGCCATAAGCCATTTTATCAAGCGTAAGTAAAACATGGCGGAGGCATTCTTTATTTTCTGTATGATAACTATATCTGAGCAAAAATTCATAGTTGTTGGGCATCGGGAATTTTGGCGCGCGATTGGGTCCACCCTCTGTTTTATCGAATGAGGCGGACCAATTATTATACATTACATCTATGTTCTCCTTTGTATATATATTGCTGTCCCTGAAATTATCTCTTGTTACAAGGTCTGAATTCTTTAAACCTTCCGTCAGCTCTTTTGCGTATTGCTGTAATTGTTCAGGGTTTTTTTTCCACATTTCGGAGAGCTGAAGGAGTACATTTATCCATTGCTGTTTGGGAAAATAAGTTGCGCCATAAATCGGCCTGGTGTCTGGTAGAGCGAAACAATTGAGAGGCCAGCCTCCTTGTCCTGTCATGAGCTGCACCGCCTGCATATAAACCTGGTCAACATCAGGGCGTTCTTCGCGATCTACTTTTATGCAGATGAAATTTTCATTCATGATTTTTGCCACGCTTTCGTCTTCAAAACTTTCGTGTTCCATTACATGACACCAATGGCAGGCCGAATAGCCAATGCTGATAAGCATTAATTTCTTTTCATCTTTTGCCTTTTGAAGACTTTCATCATTCCATGCAAACCAGTTTACCGGGTTGTAAGCATGTTGCAACAGATAAGGACTTGTTTCATGAATGAGAGTATTAGCTTGTTTTTCTAATGGCGGCATGTAAAAAGTGTTAAATGATAATGAACTGAAGAAAGAAAGTATTAAAAAGATTATTACATCCTGTCAAAGATAGGGAATGAAAAAAAACGGAGCCGTATGATGGACTCCGTTTTTTTGATAAAAAGCCGAAAGGAAGTTTGTTGAACTTACCTGATGGCAAATTTACCACTAAAATTATTTGCTTTGTTTTTGCTTGACAATGTATAAAAATACATTCCTTCGCTAAGTTTTCCTTTTTCTATCAGGTAACGGTCGGATGAGATTTCTTTTTCAAGAACCTTTCTTCCATTCGGATCGGTAACGATAAGATCGTATGGTTCATTTTTATCATTATTGAATATGAGCAATGCTGAGCGATCGAATGGGTTGGGATAAATAACGACTCCATTACCCGATGATTTTATTTCATTTAATCCGACAGGAATAACATAGACCATTGTGTTGAATGCGGTATTTGTCACTACAGGCGTATTCAGGTCAAATACTATATATGCTGTGTTGTTAACAACAGTGTTTGCAGGCAGGCCGGTTTGAGTTCTGATCCTGTAAGTGACTTCGCCATGACTCATCGGCTCATTAATATTGCTGTCAGGCAATAAGATGTCATTGAATGTAAATTTAAGCGCTCCGTTGGACGGATTCAATTCTGTTTTTACAGCATGGCTTGAAGAAATAAATTCAAACGTGTTGAAATCCAGATCCGCATCAAGGGTATCATAGATAATAACACGGAATGCTGTGTCGTTACCCGTGTTCTGGAACCGTATGGTGTAATACAGGTCTTCGCTGAACAGAGTGTAGTTGGGAGCCTGCACACCGGGAGGTTGCACGTGCTTATCATTCGGATCGAAAGAACAGCTTACAGAATTAGCAAAATTTACTTCTGTGGAGAAGATTACGTTATTGCCGGCATCGAGCTGCTGCGCAATAAATTTAAATTGCAGGAAAGTACCTGCTGACGGAGCTATGAATGTCGGCAGCCGGAGCATGGTCTGACCCACGCTGAGGTTGGAGAAGTTCCAGATTAAAGTATCGTTGGCATAATAATCAGGAGGAGGAGCGGTTACGATGGTTCCCATGACGGGATCCTGGACCATGATAAGGCGTCCGTTGGCGGGATCGGCACCGATATTGGTAACATAAGCGTAAATGGAGAAGGGAACATTGCATCGAACCTGGTAGTGCTCAATGTATAAGCTGAGGCTGTCAAATGTCGGGGAAATCTGCACCCCGAAATCTTTGTTGGCTGCTATGTTGTTATTTATGGTAACAGCATAGGAAGGAACCGATGTGACGGTTTCGTAATTGCGCGGGATATAGGTAACGGTATAGGAACCATTTACTGTGGCAAAGCCATAATCGCCATTATTATCAGTCCACGCTAAAATATTACCGGGTGTGAGCTCTACTTTTGAACTGGCAAGGAGGGCTTCGCCTGTATCATATTGCCCGTTACCGTTAGTATCAAAGTAAACTTTGCCTGTAATGCCGGAATTGAATGCTGTGACGGTGAAGGCTGCAGGTAAGTTGTAGGAAACAGCAGGCAGGTTTACCCATAAATCATAGGACCCGATATATACTGCGTTTAAAGGAACGGTGAAGCTGCAGGTGACAGTATTTGAATCTATGTAATTGATATTGGATGCGTAGATATAATACCCTCCTTTGCGGATACTGATGGAATTGGGTGCAGTGGTGATGGCCCCATTGGCGGTGATAGTGGAAAAAACAGTTCCCCCGATTTGAGTATAGTTGATAGACATGGAAAGGAGGGCGGGTTTTAAGCCGAAGTCGAAGCCTCCCTGTGTGTTGCTGTTTACTACCACTGAATAGGTGGCGGAGTCGGAGGAAAGTTGGTTGTTATCTCCGCTTTGCAACCAGCGTATGGTGTGGCTGCCGTTCATCGCGGGCAGTGAGTAATCTCCATTTGCATCGGTTGGCAGGTAATAACCTTCCGGCAGTACCTGGACATTCTGGTTTTGGAGGCCTGTTTCAGCACCGTCTTTTATTCCGTTTTCATTGGCATCGAAATATACATTGCCCTCTAGATAACCATCCGGTGGAAGGACAGTGAATGCGTTTGGCAGAGTGTAGAATTGCTGGTTCATCCACGGGTTCATGACATCGCCCGTGACGACATCAAGCTGATATAGACCCGGTGTGGCGGTGACGGGTATGGTAAAGAAATCGGTGATGAATTCATCGGTTGAAATGACAGTGAGGTTATTCAGAAAAAATATACCCCAATCAAAAAATGTGATGGTTGTAGTGCCGTTGGTGATTTTGGCTGAGAATATGTTTCCGGATGGGGATGAGCTTTGGATAAACAGGCCCGGGCCAGTGACGGTGGTTTGAAGCATTTGACCGGGAGCGCCTGAATTGGGGCTCATGCCGGTGAGTTGTGCCTCTGCTGTAACGGTGAAGGAAATGATGATGATGGCGAGTAAAAGTTTTTTCATTGGAACGTTGTTTTGGTTTGAGGGTGTAAAAATAACGCAGTATTCGGAGAATACAATAATGCTTTTGTATGATTTTGGCCCCACCCCGGCCCCTCCCCGGGGGGAGGGAGAAAAAGCTGACGCATTTTGTTCATGAAACCCATTCGCAAGGATGGGTTTTTTTTGACCGGCACACTCTTGCCAGGGAGGGCCGGAGCCCCAAAGGGCTAAAACATCATACATTAGTATGATTTTAAGTAAGATTTATCAACAAAAGCGCCTGTTTGCTTGGAAGTGTGAAAAATATTTATTAGTATTGTGGGTTAATTTTTAGAGTATCAACCAAAACAATTCTACTATGACTACTTTTACTAACCAAAAAAACCGTTATATCTTACTGAGCGCCTCAAATTTAATTGTAATTGTATTTTTACTTTTAGCGCAGCCGGTTAAGATATCTGCGCAGAACAGCAATGTGCCAGGCCTGAGTGTTCACGCGGTTCCACCTGTTACTGCCACAGCTTCATTTGAAGCTAATGACCCATTTCCTGATACTTATGATGCATCTGGCGCGGATAAAGCGACTGGAAATAATCAATCGCCCCCTTCTCCAAATTCTATTATGGCTACCAATGATGCGTGCGGACAGGCATTTGCCCCGGCTTATACGCTGACTCCCAGCGGGGCTTATAAGTGTGCAGATTTGCAGGGATTTACCGTGCAGGCAGGAGAAGATGTGAGCTGCTTTACCCCTGCCCCGATAGCGACAGCGTGGTATTCATTTATTGCAGATCAGGCTACTATGTGGGTAGCTGTTAAGCCGAACGGAAGCCTTTGCGGGTCACTTGCCGGAACCATACCGTCCTCCTTCGGGCTTGCGGTTTATCAATCATCCACTTGTTTGCCTGCTGCTCCTATTGCATGTCTTAATTATTATTCTGCGAATAACAGTGCGGCCAACTGGAGTCAATACAGTAAATTAAGCCTTAGCGGATTGAGCATAGGTACAACATACATGATACAGGTTGCGATCTATGGTTCATGTACAGGTAATTTATGGAAGCCGTTCTGTATAAAAATAGGACATCCCTCCACCTGCAACACCTGCGCAAATGCATGCGGATCCATGTGCATTCAGCAAAATTGGCCGACCTGCTGTAATGCTGCCCAGGTTGCTTTTATCACTGCGAATTGTCCGGGGTACGCACTGGCCCCTCCGCTTAATCAAAATGATATCACGACAAATTGCTACACCTTTACGGCTGTGAATGATACCATGTGGCTGCAGCAAATAGTGCAGGCATACTGTAATCCGAATACATATACGTTTACCTACAACCTGTATGATAATGCCTGCGCACAAATCGGGCCCAGCAATGTAAACGTATTTGCAAATAACAGGATTACGGGTCTGAATGTGGGAACCACATATAAAATATGTTACACACTTCAATCGGCATGCTCCTGGGATTCTGTGTGGCCGTTTGGTTATACAACGGGGCAAAATACATTGCCGGTAGAGCTTGTTTCGTTTGGAGCAAGACCGGTAGATAAACAAGTGGAAGTTTCCTGGATTACCGGGTCGGAAGAGAATTGCAAGGAGTTTATAGTGGAGCGGTCCATAACGGGTGAGGAATTCAGGGAAATTGCCCGTATAGAGGGCGCTGGAAATTCTACAACGGTACGAAATTACAAGTTGTATGACCCTGCACCGGCTATCGGCAGAAATTATTACCGCCTCAAGCAAATTGACTTCAACGGGAAGTTTGCATACAGCACGGTGACGGCTTTGGTTACTATGGCATTGGATAAGTCCTTAATGAATATCAGTCCGAATCCCACTACGGGAGAAACAAAGACGGTGTTTAAATCTTCCGGTGAATTTCCGGCATTCATCAAGGTAGTAAACATGCAGGGCAAAGTAGTGTTAAACTCGCAGTTTGCAACTGTGGAAGGTTTGAATGAATATTCTTTAAATATGAATGATCTGCCAAATGGAATTTACCTGGTTCAGTTAATTGTGGATAATCAGAGTATTAGTTTAAAGCTGGAGAAGAAATAGGTTTCCAGGAGAGAATTTTTTAAAAGTGTTAAATCTGCAAAAAGGTTTAACACTTTTTTGTTGAGAAAGGTTAAGCCCCACCTAACCTCCCCAAGGGGGAGGGATGCCCTACGGAACACGGTTGTTCCTGAGTTGTAAAACTTTAAGACAATATAGGTTACATTGTGGCGCTTTCGTACCTTTGCAGCTTACACTAATAATTATTATGAAAAAAATTTTATACTCATTACTGCTTTTAACCTGGATAAATTTAAAACCTGCAGCATCACAATCTTTTTCGTTAATGGGTACGGGATGCAATAACGAGGTGTATTCCATAGCAGCCGATCCGTCCTCCTCAAATATATATGCCGGTGGTGTTTTTAACCATTCGGGCGGCAACCCGGCACTTCATGTTTCAAAATGGAACGGATCAGCATGGTCTGCTTTGGGCAGCGGCCTGGATGCACCCGTATGGGCATTGACTTTTTTTAACAACGAATTATATGCAGGAGGAGATTTTATTTATGACGGATCGTCAAGCACGGTACTGTGGATGGTGGGCAAATGGAATGGTTCGGCATGGGTGCCATTGGATAACGGGGTAAGGGGAGTAGGAGTTTATTCATTGGCTGTTTATCAAAATGAATTGTATGCAGGAGGATTTTTTGATACGGTTTATAACCCTGGCAAAGCGATTGTAAAATGGAATGGCACCACCTGGGTGGCTTTGGGGACCGGCCAGAACAATGGCGTTTTCGGAGCGCCAGGTTACAAAGTGAAGGCGATGAAAGCTTTTGGCGGAAAACTTTATGTAGGAGGAACATTTGCAACAGCCGGAGGAGTTACGGTCAACAATATTGCAAAATGGGACGGCACTTCATGGACAGCAATCGGAACCGGAACAAACGGAGAGGTAAATGCATTTGCGGTGTTAAACGGTGAATTATATGTTGGGGGTGATTTTACGGTCGCGAATGGAGTTACGGTAAACCATGTTGCCAAAGTAAGCGGCAATACATTTGTGGCTTTGGGTGCCGGAACAAACGGAATAGTGAACGGGTTAGCTGCGTATCAAAATAATGTTTTTGCAACTGGAAATTTTTCTATGTCAGGAGGAGGGACCACACAAAATATTTCGAGGTGGGATGGATCATGGCATTATCTGACCGGGGTAGGGATTACGGGAATTGATGGCCCGGGAAATAGCCTTACAACAGGCAATGGGAATTTATATGTTGGCGGATTATTTGGCGTTGCCGGAAACCTGATCAATGCAAACAGCATTGTGCTATGGAATATGCCGCCTACAGGAATTGCAGAGGCAAATTTGAATGCAGACCATATTTTAGTTTATCCGAATCCATCCTCCGGGAAATTTCAAATAAAGCTGACGGAGGTACCCGAAAAATTTGACCTGTATGTAACCGATATTTCAGGACGTAAACTTTATTATCAGCATGCTGACGGGTATAGAAGAAATGACCTGGTTGATCTTCCTTCTTTTAAAAGCGGGATGTATTTTTTAAAACTGGAAAATGAGAATGGCAATCTCACCACCAAAATAATTATTGAATAAGCGCTGCAATTGTTGCCAGTATTTATAATGGCGAAGCTAGCAACATAATCAACGCTATCAGAGTAAACATTTATCATAATGCAGACATCGTTAATTCCATCGTTTAATTTTGAATCTATTTCTTTAGACTTTTTTAATAGCCTTTCTTCCTTATGCAGGTGACCGATAGATTCGGTTTCATTATTTAAAGCAAAATTTTGAAATATGCTATAAAATATAAATAGCGAAGAAGGCGTGAGTTTTTTTCCGCTCGTGCCATATCCTCTACTCCTTAATCACAGCAACCATTTTGAGGTTATCACACAATTATAAACCCCATCACCTACCTAATCATATACGCTCCTTATAATACGGGTGACATATGAAGCTGGAACCCCCAATTGAAATCCAAATATTCCAAGTTTGGGAAAACATGGGGGATAATATGGCTTAAGTACGGGTTATCTATGACGTTGCTATGGATTTGGTATGGGGCAGCTATGAGGCAGCCTTTTTATTCCACTTAAAAAAATCCTGAATTTCATTTTTTAACGGAAGGAGGTAATTAATTTTTGATTGCTTTTTTTGATAAGCCATGCTTCTGACGGCTTTTTTAAGATCAATTATCCGGGCTGAACTTATACCGATATAAATAAAGGTATCGAATCCAAAAGCTAAACCGTTTTTGCCAATTTTAACTTTATGCTTACGATGCAGAGGTTCATTACAAACATAAATCTTATATCCTGACCGGGCAAAACAGAAAAGCATATCATTAACAGTAATTCTTACCCTGCGAAAGCGAAAGAAAATCCCAGACAGAGTACTGTGAATGAAAGAGAATTCGTTATGGGTATATTTTCGCCTGTTGTTGCTTTTTAATAAAAATCGGGTAATAAAACGATTGAGCAGCCATAGTTCTTTTTCGGGCAGAGCGCTTTGAAGATCTTCTGCGAGCATGCTGAACCATTTTGATTACCTTATTAAACGAAATTTTTGATTTAAAGTATTTAGGTTTTGCATATTTAGAGGAATCTGCATGTTATCAGCAGCCTTACTCTTCATCGGTGTTAATCTGCTAAATTGTAACTGTATAGTTTTTCTTGGCATGATCTTTAAGAAAATGCTTATTTAATTTACCACAACTGTTTATTACTTGCACTCAATTTCAAGTTGCCATCAAAACCCAAAAAAAATTTATTTCTTATAATCTTGTTATGAGAAAACCCGACTGTCAATCAGAGAATTACTGTTTGATAAAAGTTAAACTGTGAATTACTTGTTTGTCTGTCTTCATAGAAACAGTGTATGTTCCCTTTGCAAGTGATTGAATATTTATTTGTGTTTTCAAATAATTTCTATCAGGTTTAATTTCTTTTGAAAGAATTAATTGTCCGGAAATACTTCTGACTTCTATTTCAATATTTTCTTTTGTAAGAGTTGTTGTCTGAATATTAAGAAAATCATTTGTTGGATTAGGAAATACCGAAACATCAGACTGATTAATAAGATTGCTCACGTTTGAAATAACATTTGTGCTATCAAACTTGGCAATGAAGCCGTCAGTATTGTTACCACTAAAACCACCACCATAATTAAGCATGTACACATTTGCACCAAATCCAATATCTGTATCAGAAGCAGTGAGACCTGCGATGTAAACATTACCGTACATATCGGTAACGACTGAATTAGATTCATCGAGAGAAAGCCCTCCAAAATATGTTCCCCATTTTTGAATTCCGTTAGTATCAAATTTAGCAACATAAGCATCCATCGCTCCTACATGCTGTACAGGCTGATATGAATTGGGTGTTGCAATTCCGCTTTGTGAATCAGTATATCCTGTAAGAATAAGATTGCTGTTGCTATCCATATTCATTCGCCAGGCACACTCCTTCCCACTCCCTCCATAATAGGTGCTCCAGGTCATTATTGGTGAAGGAGTTGAAACATCAAATTTTGCTAAAAAGACATCCTGATCGCTATTGTATGTTGTATCATGAATTGGAAATCCATTAGGATAACCAAAAAAGTTTGCAGTATATGTGCAGCCAAGTACATATAAGCTGCTGTTCTTAAAAACCAAGTCAAATGCTATATCCGCTTGGCTGCCACCTAAAAACGATGAAAATACAAGATTATGCGTTGCATCAAATTTAGCAAAGTAGCCATCGTTCATACCACCGAATGAAAAGAAACTGTTAAGAATTGGAAAATTAGTAGCATTATCTGTTGCCCCACATATAAATATATTGTTCAGGCTGTCAATAACAATACTTCCACCTTGTTCAATATAATTACCATTTACATTTTCAAGTCCATTTCCGCCAAAATAAGTTCCCCAAATACGACTTCCGCTACTGTCAAATTGAGCAATAAAATTATCCTGACCGCCATTCAGATGTGTCTGAAAAGCACCGGGTGCATACATTAAATAAGGCGGCTGACTGCCATAGGCTGAATCACTCTGCGTTATTCCATAAAAATATACATTTTGGTTGTCTTGAGAAATCGCCATACTATATATTCTTGTGGCTCCGTATTCACCACCATAGTAAGTTCCCCATATACGTTGACCTGTAGAATTAAATTTCACTAAAAAGCCATCTAAAGAACAAAAAAAGCCATAATATCTTGATTGATACGAGCCGGGCGTGCTTATAACATTCTCGTTAACCCCAATGGTATCAGTACATGTGCTGCCGGCTAAATAAACGTTACCCAATGCATCAACTTTAATGGCAGTACCATAATCCTGACCCGACCCTCCGTAATATGTTCCATAGATTCTTGCACCATTAATTCCGTTAAACTTTTCAACAAAGGCATCATAACTTGCATTGCCTCCCCATGTAAACTGATATGCTCCTGTTGTCGCAATACCAGCAGCAGGTGAGGGAGAATTTGTTTGCCCGGTCACATACACATCACCGGCTGCATCAATTGCCATGCTCCATATTTTATCATCGGTATTTTGACCAGTCAGCACATGTCCAAAATAAGTACCCCAAACACGGTTCGGAACAGGATCAATGATTACCTCGGCAAAAAGTGGAATTGTATTTTCGGTTTTGAATCCAAAAACCTTTTTACTGAGCTGAATATATTGCATTGCTATTTGCGTTATTGTCCCATCATTGGTTTTATACCAACTCGAGGGAATTGTTTCTTCAATCATTCCGTTTGATGTTTTTATTGATAACGCTCTATTTATTAATTTAACCGGAGCACCCGAATATTTTAGTTTTATTTGTGAAACGTCTGCGTTCGGATAAATAATAAAATTATATTCAGGTTTGTTTTCGTCATTAAGTTTGAATTCAATATCAATCCCATTGTAAATATTTTTGTAAGTAACACTTTTATATGAGCGAACAAAATGTACTCCGCCCCTTACTGGTACGTTATAATAATTGGTGTAATCAACGCTTTCACCTGATGCTATAACTTCAGGATTTTTATTTGTATGGATGAGTTCTATATCTACTCTATGAAAATGAAACTTGGATTTGCTTCCATTGGCAGTTTCGGAATATGTATCGTAGCTAAAACTATTTGGATGCAACTGAATGTTCATCCCTTTTGAGTAAGACATAAAGACAATTTCCGAGGCAGGCTTTCCATCCTGATTTAAAATTTGCCCCTTGTTTTCAATGAAGCCCGAAGTAATTTGTTTTTTGCAGAAATCCTTTTGAATGTTTTCAAACGTTTGTGCGCTTGTCAAACCGCAGGTGCTCATGACAAGAATGATTAAGTAAATTGTTTTTTTCATCTGTTTAAGTTTTTGAAGTTAGATTTAAATTTATTGTTAATTTACTATGCAAATATATTTCCTGAATATTACTTCGACAAGTAGCATTTATTTTTTGCTGAACCTGATTTATTCTTTGAGTAGGTGTCAACTGATCATTCAAAGCTACTGTTTGAAGTCGCTATGCCGTTCAATCGAAGCGATACGGGTTTCGCATAAAGAAGAAGGGATTAAAGAAGTAAAAAAAGAAGGGTTTAGAAGCACCACTATTCGTCTTAATCCACCGTAGCTTTAGCGAAGGTGGATACCCTATACTGTTTGTTACCCGCCCGAACGTACCGTTCGGTACGGGCGGGGAAGCTCAACTCTTTGTTTACCTCTCAAAGCCCTTCTTTTTTTATTTCTTTTATCTTTGTGTTATCGGCATCACTGCACTGTTCATCCGAAGGCAAGTCATTTCAAATTTAGCTTTTACTTTCATTACTTACATTTTTACTCCTCCCATACTTCTCATGCAGTTCAATTGCCATCCGTAACTCCTCCTCTCCGTTGTATTTTATCTTGTCGTTTTCAAAATCAAAATCCTTAATTACAACTTGAAGCGGAGATACCTTAATTATATCATCTCTGTCTTTGTTGTTGGGGTCATAGTTTGTCTCACGGACATCTAATACTGTTATGCTAACAAGGTCAAGTTTTTTCATGACAAGAGAATTTAAGATTGCAATGTTAGTCAAGCCGTAATCTTTTTTTATGCTTGGATAACTTATTGCCTCAAGGCGGAAACCATTTGTGTCTGGTTCGCCCTGCAGAAGTCGGGAAGACATTAATGCAGAAAAAAGATAATTGTTTTTCTCCTTATCATTAACAGGTTTCATAAATTCTTCGCAATAGAATTTTAATATCTCTTCAAAAGTTTGAGCAAGGTCAGGTTTAATTTGCTTTTTAGAGTCAATGTAGGCATTGAAAGAATGTTGACTATCTTTATTAGCGATTGCTATTTCGGGATGAAAAATAGAGTGCATAAAAATTTTTTCGTCTTCTTTGATTTTCCATTCACTTAGAGTGATATAATCTCCAGTTTGTGGCTGCGTTTCCCAAAATGCGGTTCTAACATCAAGGGCTGCATAAAACATACTTTCACCAACAAGGTTGCATCTTCCAATTTGCGATTTGCTTGCTGGTGGTCCAATTAAATCTGATACCTTTTGGAGTTTTACTTTCTTTCCTCCATATAAGTTTTTGTTATTGGTTACGCGATATAGTCTTGTCGGATAGGTGTCAGAAAAAAAGCAAGGTTAAGATTAAAGAACTTATTGATATCAGATTTGAGTTGAGAAAATTCTTGTTCAGACAAATTGTGGAGTCCCCTTGCACTTATTTGCCTGAAATATTGAAGTCGTTCTAAAACATCCTTTGTAGATTCAAAGTTATGTGTTCTATAATCTCTAACTACTTGGCTAATCATGTCTCAAAGTTCGCTAATTTCTTGCAGAATGTTTCAAGTCAGCACTGCCGCCCGCGGTTGCCAATAACAATTAAATATCAGCAGGTCATAATTTATCATAAAAGACTTTGAATTTAAGAGGACAAAAATAATTTACGTTACAAAAAAACCCGCTCAAATGAGCAGGTTTTTTAATTTAGGGGACTATTGATTTTACAATTTTTATGAGCAGAATTATTCTTGCCTTTCAATGGCACAATTATTCATTAAAAACAAGCAGCTTTTTACTTACTCTTTCACCTGCGCTTGTAATTACACAATTATAAACTCCATCGGCAAGTTTCGGTATGCTGAGATATTGTAAAGTGCTCCAAGGTGGGAGTATTCGTGTATAAATCTTTTTCCCGTTTACATCAAAAATTTCTATCATGCCATTTCTATTCTGCGGCAATAAATAAGCAATTTTAAAACTACCATCAGTTACAGGATTTGGAAATATTTTAAACTTAAAATTATGTTCATGCTCTGTTATTGATGTTAAAGTATCGCAAGGACTGCCTGTTTTAGCTCCTAAATAATAATTAGGATGATTAGGAACTGTACCTACAACAAAGCATGGCAGATGTATGTTGTGCAAGTCAACGTCACACGCAGTTCCTACATTATCAGGGTAATTTATTTCATGAAAATCCAAAACTCCACCTGTGGAAGGCAGGTAAATTTTGCCATTTGCAGCAAGATACATTAAATAAAAATTGGTATAGAGATTAGGAGGGGCAGATAAAAAAGTATCGTTTGTAGCAACCGTTTGTAAGCTTGCTGCAATATCTGAAGTATCAGTATTTACCTGATAAATATGTTGTGAAGTAGCAAAATATAAATATTGAGAGTTGGGTGAAAACATTGTTCCGTATCCAATTGTACTATCTGAATAATTAATAACTGTGTCCAGTACAAATATTCCTGAACATCTGTCAAATGAAAATAAATTCATATATAAATACCAGTTCATGCCTGTTACATATCCATTTCTAAATGCAAATTTTTCACCATCAGGTGAAAATACCGGTTGACCGCCAAAACCAAGTGAAGGTTGTAATTGAAGGTTTTGAACTCCAATGTAGTTTATGTTCCCAGGTGTTAGTAAAAATTCATAAATAAGGCTGCCATCAATGGAAAGGGCTATTACCCACCAATCTCTTCCATTAGCATGCCGGCAGGCAGTTAAACCAACACCAAATGATCCATTGAGCGCGACATTATTTTTACTTATTACCTGACCTAAACCTCCGTTAAGAGACATATCAACTACTGAATAAAAAATATCAGGACTATCTCCTGTCATATAATCAACGGTTTGATGAAATAAAATATATTCGTTAGAATCTCCAGGCATAGGTAAAAAAAGATTCGCATACGGCATAGGCAATCCTGTTGAAGCAAAATCAATGGCAACTTGACCAGGGTTTAATCCACTGCCATTTTGCATAGTATCGCCTGTTGAATTAGCAATGAAAATGCCATTACTACTCATCAAAATATTTCCATTTTCATCTGAAACATTGCCCTGTGTATCAAAAAAGGGAATGGAGCGTTGTTCACTTAATATCGCATAAGAATTTTGAGTAAAGTTGATTCTTCCTTCTAATGATGCAGAGCTGAAATGATAACCAAGAAGCCATGTAAAGTTTTTTCCCTGGCATAATGCTTCCAAAGAATTTACTGATAAAATCATCCCGATAAAAATCGTGATGATCTTATTAATTATTCTTTTCATCGTACAATAATAAGTTTAATATTTGTTTCGCTTAAATTGTTTACACTCACATGCACTGTATAAACACCTTGACTAAGCATTGAGATATCAATCGTTTTGGAATTCACTTTACAGTCCATTTCACTATTAAAAATATTTTTTCCTAATAGATTCCTGATTTGAATTTCACACAGTCCTTCAAATTTGCCTTGTAAAATTACATTTACTTTATTATTTGCAGGATTAGGTTGAACAATAATTTTATTTTTAAGGGAATTTGTGCTTACTGAATCGGGATTGATCTGGCGATACACTCCGCTAATCAGGCAAACTGTTTCATCATCATAGCTGATGGTATCATTTACCATTGCAATGAAAGTTCTGGCTCTTTCAACTGCCGGACCTCCCACATAAGGACATTGCGATGCAATCTCAAGAATGTCATCGTAATTATCGGTAATAATTTCTATATTTTCCTCTGAATAGACATACGCAATTTCAATCTCATTGATGCGACCGCTGTTGATCTCGGGTATTGCTCCATCTACAACATAGTCATTGTTCAATTCAGCATTGGCAAGATTATCGGCTATTGATGCAACTCTTAACGTATCGAGATTTGTCAGCGTCTGATTTAAAAGTTTAATTTGGTCAATTATTGATTGTTCATCCCCTTCACAATTCTTTTCATGGATACAAGTAAGGCTATCACTGAACAAATCAATCAGTGCGTTTACGCTGTCAGATAAGTTTATAAAAACAGAATCAAAATTATAAGCGGCTCTCAGGTATTCTTCCGCATCGTACAAATAGCCTGTGTTTTCTAATTTTTGATCCAGCATAAATTGTATATAAGTTGAATCATCTATCCATAGGGCGGAATCATCCTCCAGTTCACGATAGAGGTATTCCTCTGCAATAGCCCGCGATTCATCTGAAAAATCCTCGGAGTCAAAGGTGCCATCGGCTATTCTTTCATTTAAAACTGAATCCGGAGTCGGTGGCGGAATGGTAGAACAAACAAGTGAACTATTGCAATAAAAGGTATTACCTGTATCGAATGGGGCAAACCAAGTATTAGTTGCCCAAACAATTGGATTATAAACAGAGCCCAAAGAGGTATCTACATCAAAACGGGATAATGGAATGAAAGGAAAACTTGCTAAATTAATGGCACCAAAACTCTTAAACGGTCCGTACCACCTATTGCCATGATGCGGTTGATAGCCGATGACCGTAGCGAAGTTGTTTGAACCTGTGTTTAAGTACAGTCCGTTAAAATGCGTCTGCATTTCATTTCCTTTAAATATCGTAGGACAAAAGCCTCCAAAATAAAATCCGCGATAGGTGCTGTCTGTCTTATTGCAATACATGGAAGTATTTATGCTGCTGTTACCAGTTAAAACTCCAATGGAATTTTGCGCTATTGCAGTTGTATCATATGTGCCTTTAATCCTATTGCAGCTAACGCTTATTTGATAATTACCGGCAACTGCAATCCCCGTTCCCTCACCATTAATTTTAATGTCATTGAATTTAATTTTTGCAGTGTTAAGGTAACCTGCATAAATGCCATTGTTTGCATTTGTTATAACGATAGAGTCATTTTCAACCGAGTATCTTACAAACCCGAAATTTGTTTCAGCCATATAAATGGCGGAGTTGCCGGGCTTGGAGAAGCCGGTCCCGGGGCTATTAATAGTTATATGATTGTTATTGGCAAAAATGAATTTTGCAGCTCCATTGTAAATAAAATAGAACCCGTTATATCTCGCAGTTACAATACAATTAGTCACCATGTTTGTGCTGAGCAAGGGTGCGCCTTCACACCGTAATCCCTGGCGCACGTTAAGCAAA
>Ga0134123_10000081_pt1 | contig 58869 bp, 81 predicted proteins | sample KB303_FD_96460 | JGI IMG/M metagenome (GOLD analysis project Ga0134123, IMG submission 96460) | Terrestrial soil microbial communities without Nitrogen fertilizer from Kellogg Biological Station, Michigan, USA - KB3-0-3 | ecosystem: Environmental > Terrestrial > Soil > Unclassified ...
GGCAACGATTATCAGGCCGACCTGAACGTAAACATTCGAAATCAGAACCGTGCCGAGGTACAGCACGACCGAGATCGGGTCTGCCAGCGCCGTGATGGGCAGGAGCGCCAGCGCAGCCGCGACCACGGCTTTTAGCTTAAACTTCAAGCAAAGCCTCCGTGTTAACGTGCCACGCGGCAACGGCGAGCGTAGTGTAGATGAATCCGATCTCATCGCTGTTCATTGGCAGGAACGCGGAGTAGCGACCGGAGCAGATGCCGATGTAGCGGCGCTCGGGGCGACGACTCGGCAACACCACGATGTCACCCACGGACGCAAAATTAACATTGGGCATGGGCTCGCGGCCAATGAACTTCGTGATTGCCGGCTCGACTCCACCCGCATCATCGCGCATCTTGATCCAGTCGCGCAGACTTGCTAGATTGAGGGCCGGCCTGTTCTCCGCCAGCGCGACCCAGTATGCAGCGAAATGAGCGCAATTGAAATGCTGCCAGTTGAAGGCATGGCACCTACATTGGCGCAGATACTCTTCAAGTCTGACGGCAACGATGCTCATCCCTTCGGCGGCTCCCACGCTTGAAAACGGACACTCAGCCATGGCTGCGGCTTCTCGATCAGGTTCGGCACGTACTCGTACCCGTTGTCGCCTGGATACGCGATCTGCTGCTGCGCGTGCGTGAGGCGCAACCCGTCATCGTGTCTCGAGCGAGAAAGTCCCGGCTTCGTGCACGTGATCTTGATGACGCCACTACCACCCGCCTTGCCTGTGCGCGTGTCGGGCTGTGCGCGCTCAATCGACGTGCTCTCCATGTAGCCATAATAGCGCTGCTTCGCCGCGCCAGTGGGCACCCCGGTGGCCGTCATCAACTGCAGGAACGCGCGAATCGAGCGATTTCGGTACTCCGACGCTGCGCCGATTGCCTTGGCTAGGATCGCGCCGTCAGCGACCGAGATCGAGATCACTAGCTTGCCGGGTGAATTGTCTTCGCTCTCGTTCATTACGGCAAGACTCAGCGCGTTGCCAGCCCGGGTGAACGTGTTGCCCGAGCCTGGGTCCGTCACGTCGGTCGGCCAGTTGGTCATGCGCTGCACGCCGGACAGGAAGTTCGCCTCGATCAGCCAGCATGCGCCCCGCACACCGGATGCCGCGGCTGCTAGTGCATTTGAATCCCAGGTTAGCATCTACCATTGCTCCATGAAATCACCGCCTGCGCCGCTCTCGAGCATACCGCCCTCGACGGTGCAGAACTGAATCGATTCGGTCAGCAGCTTGTAGTGACCGAGCGCCTTGTCCCAGGTCACCGCTGCGCCGCCAGAGAATTGCCAGCGTAGCGGATGCTCGACCGTGACGACGATCTGCGATGTGTTTGCGGTGTAGGTTCCGCCCACGACCATCACCAGTTGCCCGGTCAGGCCTGAGCCCAGCTGCAGCCAGTCACCACTGACCAAGGTTAGCCCGTTCTGGCCGGTCACCGCGATGGTGAGTGACGTTGCGCCCTTCGCGTGCGTTCCACTGAGGGTCATCGTGCCGCGGCAAGTCCCGCGCGGCGCCGCGCGCTTCACATCCCAAGCGGACAAGAAGTTGACGCGACCGCGCAAACGCACGAGCAAATCTCGCCAGTCGTCCATCGCTGCAGCGTTGATCTTGTTCGGGCTGCCGATGCTCATACCCCAGCGAGGAACGCCAAGCAGACGATCCGCAGAATCACCAGTCTCGCCCGACATCTCGTGCTCGTCGAACCGGTGGATGCGCTGAGTAAGCGTGCCCACGAGCAGCGAGGTTGGCATTGCGATGATGGCCATTTACAGAACTCCTCGCTCGCGCAATTCTGCGAAAGCTCGTTTGTGGCCTTCTTCCACCATCGTGCCTGCGATCTGCGCAGTCTGTGCCTGATCGGCGCGAGAGTCGACCGAGATGTGCGTCGTCGGTGAGTACACAAGACTTTGAACGCGCCCGCTCGCCGCGCCTGCGAGTTCTGACGGCGGACCCACGAACCCCGGGCTGCTCTCCGAGCCCTTCCACAATCCGCCGATGACGCCGCCCAGGTTGCCGGTCGTACTGTAGTCACCCAGGAAATACTTTGCCAGATTCGCCGCTGCAGCCTGGGCGGCCATGCGACGCAGCATACTGAGCCACAGGTCGCCGATATTGTCGAAATGACCGGCGAGAGTGTCCTCGAGTGTGCTGCCGAGCGAGTCCTGGATGTTGCGCGCGGCTTGTTTCGTGAACTCATCCAGTTCATTCGAAACTTTCTTCGTCTCGTCGGCGACGCGCTTCAAATAATCCTTGGACGCGTTGTACGTCAGTTCGGCTTCAGCTTCCGGCTTCAGTCCGTTCTTGACCAGCAGCTGGATGTGCTGCAGCCGCTTGATATATTCATCATACGCGGGGAGTGCAGACTCGTTAGCATGCTTGACCTCATCGATGATCTTTTGATGCTCTTTCATCGCATCATTGGTCTTGATCTGCGCGAGGTACTGCTGCTGGATGGCGTCGCTCACGCCCATCTTGCTGATCTTGTAGGCGCGTTGTTGTACCTCCGACATGCCGATGAGGGCAGCTTCCTCCTTCAGCTGCTCGATCATCTTCGATGCAGCTAGTTCATCTGTCTTTTGTGTTAGCCTGTTGATCAGTTCAACGTAATTTTTCCATTCTACGGTGTCCGGATGCAACGCCAGGAAGTCGCGCAGCTTCTCGCCGGCCGGGTCCAACTTCTCGTCCAGCTTGTCAAGGTCGCGCTGCACATCGGCGAATGCCTTGCCGATGAAATCGATGTCCTTGATCATCTTGCTGCGACTGTCCTCGTCGCCCAGGCCACCCATGCGCGGCTTGCCACCACCGTGGCCCTCGCCATGCTCGGATAGCGCCTTCGCGCGCGCAGCCTCGACAGCGGCTTCCGTGCCCGGACCTTCAACTGCGAACTTCTGCAGGGCTGCGATCTCGGCCTTGAGCCGCTTGATCTCGTCGACGGACGCTTTAGAGCCGAATTTCAGCCGCGTCCAGATCAACTCGATCTGCAGCATGTCCACCTTGGTGGATGCAATGTATTTGGCGGTTAGGTCGATCAGAACCGCGACGCCAGAGGCGATGTCGAACGAAAAATTGACGATCGCTTTCTTCTTATCCTCCGAGAATCCATCCTTCAACTCGGCCCAGCGCTGGATCAGGTCACCAATTGACTTGTACAGCGCAGCCTGAGCCGGGATCGTCTCCGCGCTGATTGCTTGCACCCATTGCTGCAGGTGCGAGCGATTCTTCTCCAATTGGGTCGTATGCTCGGCGATCGCGACGATCTGTTCATTCGTGTACTTGATGATCGGGGGACCAGCCTCCGCCATCTTGTGCATCACGACCAACTGATCAGCGCCGCCACGACCGAAGAGCGCCATCACATTAGCGACCTTAGTGCCGCTGTTGGCGAATTGCTCAAACTGCTCCGACAGCTTCCTATATTGCTCGTCCGCGGCCATCGCCTGGAACTCGCGGATGTTGATGTTCAGATTCTTCAAGGCTTGCTCTGCGCGCGTGCTGCGCGTTCCGCCTTGATTGAGAACCTGATCCATGTATGTCATGCGCGTGACTAGCGCATCGACGCTGGTGTGTGCGAGGTCGGCCGCTGTCTTCAGCGTTGCAAGCCCTGCCGGGTTATCCGTGCCGGCGCGGATGGCCATGTCCTCATATTCGCCGACAGCATGGCCGAGTTCGATGAACTTCTTCGTTGCCTCGATTGCGAAGTCAACGATCTTCTCGATCGCGTGCTCGATGACGTCGGCCTGAACCGATGCTTTGCGCATCGCCCCTTCAAAATCGGTAACGGCAACGGCGGTCTTCTTGCTGGCCGCCGTCATGTCATCCATGGCCTTCGTTCCCTCCTTTACACCGGAGGAATCGACACCAATACCAAGCGTGGTGATGTCAGCCATAGTGGATCTCGAGGAATAGCGAATCAAGTGCGCGGATGATTGCCACCTCGCGCGAGGTCACATCATGGGCGCGCAATCGTGACCACGCGTCGATTTCACTGAATGACAGGGGAGCAGGGCCAGCCGGTCCCGGTTGACGCGCGGCGCTCAGTTCACGGAACCAATCCCACACATACTGACCAGACTTCGGGCATGATTGATGCAGACGCGGGTTGAATCTCCGCGTCTGCCTCTCTTCCGACTTCAAGTGATCTCTCAGCATGAAACCGTCGCCCATCCGCTTAGCCAGTTCGAACTCGTTGCGCGCGTACTCGAGCAGTTCTCCGGTCAGGCCAGCACGAAATTTGCTCGGTTCGCCATCTCCTCGTTGATCTGATCCCGAATCGCCGGATAGTCGCTGTACAGCTTCTGCGCTTCGAACTCGCTGAAGGGCAGCGGCTGACCGTCCGGGCCTTCCAACTCGCGCCAGCCAATCGTGCAGGCGGCGAGCGTGCGGCAAGTCATCTCGATCATCTGTCGCGACCCGGGCCTGTCACCATTCACCTGCGAGTCAGCCAATGCGCGAGCCTGCTCGGTCTTCGCGTCCTGGAACTGGTCGCTGTCGGCGCCGAGGATCGTGATGAAAGCCCCGGCGCGCTTGCCGGTGCGCAGGTCCTTCAATTCGATCTCGACGCCTTTGCTTGCCTTGGTCTTCGTGTCAAACTTGGTGAGGGATGTCATGCCAGCGAGTCCTGAATCATCATGGTGGTCTGTTCGTGGTCCTTGGTCGTCCCGCCATCCGCGGCCAGGAGCGCCGTGAAAGGCATGGTCATCTGCAGACCCTTCTGGCCATCGTTCTTGGACGAATCGCTGAACTTCACGCGCGGGAGCGAGAACGTCACGAAATCGGAGGTTCCGAGGTTGCCGGCCGTCAGCAGGACGGCGAGCGACACCGGGTCCGTCTCGTTCAGGAAGTAATCGCGCATCACCGCATCTTGGAACAGGACCGTCGCCTGCCCCTCGACCTCGACCGACCCTGCGAAGATCGCGGGCGGAGAGTTCGAGCCCACGACGGCATCGAAGCTCATATTGCCCTTGATCATCAGCGTCATGCCAGTTAGCAGAGCGATTAGCGCGCCCTGCGAGCACATGGCCCCGTTCACAGCAGCCAGCACCGTCGACGTCGACGCCGCAGCCGGGCTCGAGAAATACTCGGCCGTTGCCGTGAGGACATCCTTGCCAAGGAACGACGTCTTGATCGTCGCCATGCCGGTCGGTGGCAGCGCGATGTCCATTTGCTGGACCTTGTTGCCGATGTAGACTTCCGACTGCGCTACGTTCGAGAACCAGTGCTCGAATGCGAACGAGTCATCGGTGTGACCGGTCAGCGGGGTCCACGTGCGTTTGCCCGGGACGTTCACGGTGCAGCCACCCGTCGGGCCTTCCGTGGCCAGCGCCGCGCCCACTGGGACCAGCACGGTCATGATCGTCGCCGTGACTGCGACAACGAACAGATTGCGGTTCAGTGAATTGGCGGTTAGGCCGGCTGTCACACGCACGACCATGCCGACCTTGATGTTGCCCGCCATCCAGTCACCGGTACTGCGGGTGATGGTCTGCACGCCGGCCGCCACTGCGCCGACAGTCAGGGTCAGCGTGGTGATGTCGGAGACAGTGGTGAAGTCCCTGCGCATCGCAGCTGCCATCAGCAGCGCATACGTGCCCGGGGACAGTTCACCATCGACCGACCCCTCGACGCGGCGCACGCCATGACGCATGTCGCTTCGCTGGTAATCGGGTCGAATCTCGTTCGACTCGTACGATGCCTTCTTCAAGGCAAGGTCGCTCGTGACGCGGCGCATGTATTGCGCGCCACTGGTACCCGGTGGATTGGTGGCCCACGCGGATTCCTTCTTGAACGACAGTTTCTTTGCTACACCGGTTGCGATCGCCATTGCCCGACTCCTTCAGTAAGAGAACTCGACGCCAGCCCTGCTGGTCATCATCATGGCTGGTTAGGATTTTACACTAACTGGCCTGCTTGGGTAATCTAGAACGTTCATCATGCGCCGTGTACGTCGACAATGAAAGGTATTGACACGGCGACTCTGTACCATGATTCATCGATCGGCATCCGATCGGCCCATGGAGATTGATGGATCAGCACGCGCAGTGTGCCCTCCGCGAAATTCGTGCCACGCTTGAAGACCGCGCGCCAGAATTCGGCTCGCTCATCGGCCGCACCAGACCCGGCGTGCAGCGGATAGTTGAGCAGGATCTGCAGGATCCCATTCTCACGCTTGAACCCGTCGCCCATCGTCGGATTCTCGGTCTGTGCGAACAGGAAATCGACCTTCTGCCATTCTGTGTTCGCTACCGGCTTGTATTTCATGTTCTCGAAAACCAGCGCGGGGCCGCCAGCGTTCGATGAGTTCAGTTGTGTCTGAAGCAGCTTCTTGATGATGACAATGCTCATGCTGCCTCTGCAATCAGTTTCTTGACGGCCGCGTCGAATTCGATGATCGTAACCCTGACCATTCCGTTAGGCGCCTGCATCGAGTAGCCACCCGACACGTGGATGGTGTAGTCGGGCTCACCCCGCTTGCGACTGCCCAACTTCGGTGGATTCGGGTACAGCCCGTACTCGAGCACATGAATGTACGGCAGCGAATTCGTCAGGTACATGATGCCGCCGATCGGAAAGGCCATGACGTCGCCTTTCATGCCGGCTATCGTAAATGACCCATCCTTGTCCTTTGCCTCATCGGCGAAAGACACTTTCGGAGTGCCGTATGCCGAGATCCAGTTGCCACGCGCGCGACCCGAGTCGACCGGCGTGCGCATAATAACGCGCTTGAAGATCTCGATCGTGGACAGGCGAACGACCATCTCCAAAGACTTTCCAGTCTTCGCTGCCAGTTCCTCGAACGGAATCGACCAGTCAGCCACCGACTCGCGCTCCCAGTGTGTACAATACCGTAGTGCCCGCAGGGCGCAGGGACTTTACCATCGTCACTGCGTGCGTCACACCCCCGATGACCAATTCGTCTCCGACCTCCGGTTCCGGCATCGCGCTCGACGCAGGCATCAACACCTTGCGATCGCCACGCAGGATCGTCGTCAGATCAACCTCTTTGTTAGGGAAGTCTAGCACGACTGCCGATGCCGAGTATAGGATCGGTGACAGTGCCTGCTTGCCGGTGTTCAGGTCGTAAGTGCCGGATGGCACGGTGCGCCGCAGAGTCACAACCTGACCCTTGTCAGCAATCAGCTTGCTGACTGTCCTCTGCAGATTGGAGTAGAAGCTCATCCCCGCTCAACCGAGATCATTCCGCCACCACCGAACAGTAGCGGCCGCACGATCGCGTGCACCATTGTGAACTGCGTTTGCTGCGACTGGCCGGATGCGTAGGTCACCGAGATGACATCGACTGTCTCGCTCAGTGTCGCTCGCGTCGTGTCGGTCAGCAGGTCCCCGTCCACCGTGCGGATCGCCAATTCGTAGCTGGCGCGCTTGATCTCGACCGGGATCTTGTCCTGCGGGTACAGACCATTCGGACTGTCGTGGAAGGGCACCCCCGCGCGCGGCCAGTCGAGGGCTTGTGTCGTCGTGGCACGCTGGCCGGCCCACTGTCCATGATAAATCTGCGTTAGGTAGTCGGTCGCCAGCCGCAGCGCTGCCTCCTGGTCGTCGACCTCACCCCAGGCATCGGCCTTTCCTCGAGCTTCGAAGTATGCCGACGCCTCGTCCACGCTCGCGTAGCACTCGGCATTCGCGAGCCCGGAGCCGTCTTCAACAATGAGTGTCATGGTTAACGGTCCTTCACCCTGAGCCACAACGTGCGATCGTCACGCGTCAGCGTGTCGTTGCCGATGATCCGGAGCGTGAACGGGTACTTCTTCCCCGGAGTGAAAGCAGGAGGCAACCCTACCAGCGACATCCGCACGCCGATGATGCCGGCCGAATACAGGCCCTGATTCACGCACTGCAGAGGGCTCGCCGTGATGATGCTGTGCGAACCGTACGTGACGCCGAGTTCGGCCAGCCAGTCATCGACAAAAATCGGAATGACGATGTTGGCGTCAGGGTCCCAATCGGCCCATGGCTTCTTGGGATCGTCAAGGTTCCAGGCAGCACCAGTTGTCATCACGAAACTCCTACATCCATTAGATCAGGTGGCACGTCATAGCGCAATGCGTTCGTGCCACCCGGGACGTCATACTTTAGCGCGAGCGCTTCCCCGGGCACATCGTAGCGGTACAGGTCGGAGAATGGGCCGGTGACGATCATCGACGACTGGCCGAATCCAATCACCTCTTGCATGAACCGTGAGAACTCGGTCGCCGTGGCTACTATGTCGTTGAATGCGATGAACTCCGACTTGCTCGCGTTCAGGGTCGGGACCTGAGTTTCCTCCGACGTGAACGAGATTACGTCCTGCACCTGTCGGATGATGACCGGGTGATTGAGCGACGCTACCTCGTTGTCGTTAAATGCCAGCTGCTCGTTGGTCTGCTTCGCGTAAATCGGCTGCAACGAACTGGCCTGCGCATCCGTGAACGACAGGCTCTCGTCGCGCTGCACCGGCTTGTTGGTCGATTCTGTCTGCGCGGCTACCAGCCCGACCGATTCGGACACCTGGACGTTGACATTGCCGATCTTGGCCTGGGCCGCGACGAGAGTGAGGAACTCTTCGACTTGCTTAACGAAGAGATTGCCCGCGTTCTTGCTGGCCGACTGCTGGTCCGAGAATCCGACCGACTCGGCGATCGAGCTTGATTTGGTCAACACTCCGGTCTGCGCTGCAGTCAGCGTCAGCGACTCGGCACGCGATGACGCCAGGGCTTTCAGCGCGGCCTGCGTGTCATTGAATGCAATCGTTTCGTTGCGCGTGGCTCCGAGGATGGCGTCCATCGCCCACGGCTGGAACACTGACTCGCGCCGTTCGCCGACGAGGACCGCGTTGTATCTCGGCGGAGCCTGACCGAATGTGCTGTTCTGACTGTCGGAGAACGCGATCGTTTCGCTGTGCGATCGGGTCAGGACGTGCTGCCCACTTTGCGCGTCGGTCAGCGTCAGCGCTTCTGCCTGCGTCTTGATCAGCCCGGTCGAACTGGTCTGACTGTCGGTCAGCGTCAGCGCCTCGGCCTGATTGCGGATCAGGTTCGAAATCTCGCTCTGCGCTGCGGTCAGTGAGAAGGACTCATCCTCGCGTGAGTTGAATCCCTTGTTGACTTGCGCCGCGGTGAGTGAGAAGGACTCCGCCACTGCGTCATTGAAGACAGCGCTTTCGCTCTGGCTGTCCGTGAACGTCAGCGATTCGGCCTGATTCTGCTGCCCAATACTGATCGCCGCAATCCAACGCGCCGTGCGATGGATTGGCGTTCCGATCAAGGTCTCATTGATCGATTTCGTGACGACGATGGCCGGCGTGTCGACGAAAGCGACTGCCTCGGCCTGCGCCTTGACGAAGGTAGCGATCTCCGTCTGCGCAGCGGTCAGGGTCAGCGATTCTGGCTGCGCCTTGCTGAAGATCGAATTGATGCTCCCGACCTGGGCAGCGGTCAACGTCAGCGCTTCGGCCTGCGCTCGAGGAAGGGTCGACGCCTCGGTTTGTGCTGCGGTCAGCGTCAGCGACTCATCGCTTGCTTTGTTATAGGTCTGGTTCGACGCCTCCGAGAATCCGGCGCGCTGCAGGATCGTCGAGCGATGGATCGGCAGCCCGATCAGCGAGTAATTGGCGACAGTCACCGGACCGAGCGTGACAACTGGATCCTGAGCAGCGGTCAGGGTCAGGGTCTCAGAAACGGCCTTCCCGAGGGTCACCGTGCCCAGCGCTTGGCCTGCAGTGAGCGACAGGGACTCCGCTACGTCGCCAGTTTCTCGAATGCGGACGATGACCGCGGCGGCCTGCGTGCTGGAACTGCTCGCGGTGTAGGCCCAGGTCGTCGTCGCGCTGCCGCCACCGGTCGTTACCGCGGCAAAAGTGTCGATGACCGCGCGCAGGTCGTTGCCGGTCGTGTCGGCGAACGATGCTTGGTTGGTCCTCGTGCCGAACGTCGTACCGCTGGCCGTGAGCGATTGTGATGATTGAGTCGAACTATCAACCAGCTGGCCGACGCAGACCACGGCAACGTCACCAGTTGCCCAATTGATCGATCCACACGCAATCGATACGCCGGTTCCGGCCGAGGAGTCATTGCCGTTGCCAGCCTGGATTGCCCAGCTTTTGCCGATGGAACTGGTGAAGCGCATGATATATGCGCGTGCCACATTTCCATTGGTTAGGCTTACCGATACCGTGCCTGACTCGGAGCCATCGGCCACTCGAGCGAAGACAGTAGACCGGCGTGGCCCGGTGTCTAGGCCAAATGTGCCTGTGGTATTGGCATTGCTGCCTAGCGAGATCCAGCCGGCCGGCGTCCCCGGGGTTTCACTATTGGTCGCTCCGCTGGCAACCATGAGCAGCAGCAGCTGCCCCGCGGTGATGCCGGTCGGATACTGAGGCGCGACTGATGTGGTGCCACTCGCACCGGTACCGATGGCGCCGAATGCGACGGTCATCGGTTAATCCAAGTGAGCCACCGAAGCGGAATTGGCCGAGGCGAGCAGTTCCTTGAACATCGCCGCCAGCATGGCGTATTCGCCGTTCGCGTTCTGTGTCGCTTGCGGAGTGATGAGCGTGCCGGTTTCTGCGCCGCGACTCTGGCCGAATGTGCTGTTGACCGCGCCGCCGTTGTCGAAATCCTTCGCCCAGCCGGTGCCCTGCGTGTACGCGGTAACCAGTACCGACTCTGCGACGCCGCAGAACGACACGACCGACAAGCCACCCGGGTTGGCCAAGTCCGCTAGTGCATACGCGAGACCGGACGTCGCGTCACCCTGACCGAACTTCTCATCAAGCAGCGCGATCTCGCCCGATGACGAGTTCAGCTTCCACAGGATCGAGGTGCGGAAATTCGCCGCCGCGTTTGTGTTTAAAGTTACAACGTGGCTGGCTCCGGGTGTGCCGATCTTCACCCAATGCAATTGCCCCCAACACAGATTTGCATTGTTCTGCTGTTGCGTCAGCTTGTTCCAGGTTCCGGACCCCTTGTTGTCCGAGTAACTGGGTAGCGTCGAATTGTTCGTCTCGTGCTTGCTGAACGCGACCAGATGGGTCGATCCTGTGGAGTCAAAACCGGAATGTGCCAGCGTCGCCGCTGCTCCTGCTGCCTCAACCCCTGCTACGAAAGTCTTGGTGATCGACATGGCGCGTTCAGTTGTCGAGGATTGCCAACACTCGTTCGTGTAATGCGTCGATCAGTGGCTGATCGCTCGGGTCGCATGAGGCAGCGTCTGACTGAATCTCGTGCAGCGCGCGCGTCTTGGCACGATCGGCTGTCTTGATGTCGTATGGGCGCACGACGCCGATGGCAATCCACTTGGCAGCGATCTCGTCACTCAGTTCATTTAGTGTCATGGCATCACAACTTGTAGAAGCATGGACGAGTGCCTGGGCCGCTGGTAAGCAGATAACCGCGGATCACGCCATCGTCCACGTAACCGAATCGACCCCACACACCCTCGCCGCTCCACGTCTGCGAATCCGGGGTGTCACCGCCTGGATTCACGATCGTCCAGGTCCACGACGACCCGATCGTTGCGGGCGGAGTGGCGAACCACAATTGACCGGCCTTGTTGCACAACACAACGCGGCCATTGACCGGATCCCAGCACGACCCGACAACCGCACTATTACTGGGCTTGTTGGTGCCCGTGGTCGTCGCAAGGCTCGGAGTTCCCGCAGCCATGTCAGCCACCAACACGCCGCTGGGCTCACCCCCGCCGACATCGGTCGCGTGTACGAGGACCCAATTCTTGGTCGGGATGTAGCACGCGGTCATGCGATCGGCGAACGCGATCGGGGAACTGGCGCCCTCGCCACCGGCTTGCGTCCATGCGCGCGTGTCGGGATTGAAGTACGACGCGCGGTAGCGTGCGCTGTTGAACACGACCATTCGGTTGTTGACCGAATCGTAGCACATCGCGTCACCGTAGCCGAACAGGAAGAAGCCCGGATCGGGGCGCGTTCCGAGCGAGGTCCACGGGCCAGGGGCCGCACCATTTGGCGTCGGGTTATTGAAGCTGAACGCCCAGGTTTGCCGCCCGCTAGAGCCAGTGTTGTAGATGGCCTGTTGCGACGCGACGATCAGTTCGTTGGTGCGCGGGCACCACGCGATGCCCTGATATGTGTGCGCGCTGCCCGGTGTCCCGTCGCTGTATGTGAACAGGCTTTGATTCGTGTCGGGGCCGACAGTCTGGTTGAATGAGTCACGGATGCGGTACCACGTCTGATCGTACAGACGGAACCCGACCATTTCATTGCCACCGTACGCTTGGTGGCCACCACCCCAAAAGATCCCGGATGCGCCGACTCGCTTCACGCCGTTGCGGTCGTAGAACGAGCTATTGTTGATCGCGCCGCCCGAGTAACTGAAGATCGCGGTTGTCGAGAATTCATGGCCCTGCGTCAGCTGCGCGCCGAGCGCACTCAGGAATGAGGAGCCAAGGTTCTTCCAGGTCCCCGACGCCTGATTGCCGTACCACGCGGGCACGCGAGGCAGCACACCATATTGTGGCCAATCGTTGAACTTCGTTGCGTTGGCGTTCCAGTTGCTGGCGCCGAGCACGAGGTCCATGCCGCGCTGCGCGTTCGCCGCGCTGTGGTCGCACGCATACGACAACGAGGTGATGACGTGGCCCCAGTTGCCTTGCGGGAAGGCGTTCTGGCTCGGGTCATCCGCGTACGACTCGAGGATCGCCTGACCAGCCGTCGACACCAACGCATCACCATACGTCGCGTCGTACACCTCGTCCCACGTGTTGTAGAGCGACGAGAGCGCCGACGATGAGCCGATGTTCATGCGATACGGGCCGGGAGCACGACGCCAGCTGAACTCTGCGAACGTCGGCTGTCCGCGTCCGGTCAAGCCGACTGGCGTCTTGTAGATGAAGTCCCGCACTGCAAGATGATTGGCCTTCTGCGTCGTGTTGAATCCGGGTTCCATGTCCCACGACCAGCCAATCGCGGTCGTCATGAACAGAGATTCAAAGATCGAGTGCTGGAAGCCTGGGTCGGCTTCCTTGTCATCGTAGATCCCGACAAGGCCGGTCCCCGGCGTGTTCGTGTCTACCTGCGACGTCTTCCAGTTTGCATAATTCGCCGCGAGGTTAGCGCGGCAATCAGCCGCGATCGGATCTCCGGTCGGGCTTACCGCTGCGGCTGCTGAGATCGTACGAGTGCGCCACGCGCGGCCTCGGGTCTGACTGGTGTAAATGCGGTTTGCCGTCGAGCCGCTGTTGGTGTGATAGCATGCCCACGCGTTGGCGTGGATCGTCTCGAGGAAGAAACGCTCCCCGGTCATCAGCCATGCCAGATAGCCAGCGTTCGGATGATGCGCAAACTCCCACCGATAGCCACCGGCCCCCTGCTGGTCGTAGTCCTCGTTTCCTGAATACGCGGTCGGCCAGTCGCTGTACTTCGGCATGCGCTTGGTCGTCGTGTCGCGCAGGAAGATGCCATAGCATCCGAACGCGCGTGCATGGGTGATTGCCGAATCCCGCGCGCGCGAGTCGCCCGTCACGAGGTACATGACGTCCCAATGCGGCAATGGGCCGATCGGCTCCGCGTAGCCAGTGCTGCCCATGTTGGCTTCGTAATGCAACAGGGCCAACGGCGAATACGTTGTGGGCAGAGCGTTGAGAGCCGTGGCACTCGGATTGGTGAAGCTGTAATTCGGTACCAGCTTGCTGCGCCGGATGTACGCCACATCGTGCGTCACACCCGGGTGCACGAACGACGAGCCCACTGCGTCCCAGCGGTTGCCGGTCAGCATCGTGATTGCTTGGCTCAGGACCTGCGCCCCGGCGATCGTCACCGTCGCAGTGCCAGACTTGCTCGACTGCGCCGGGAAGCCGTTCCCCGCCTGCCCGAACTCGACAGCCACGCGCACACGGTAGGCGCCGCCCTGCCACAACTGAACATAGAAGACAGCACGCAGGGTCGCGTCGCTCGGGAAATTGGCGATGTACTGGAACGCGGCGTACACCGGGCCTGCATGCTCGGTGATGACCAACGCGCTGGTGCCTAACAGGCTTGCCAAGCTTACGGTGCCCGCAGCCCCGTAGCTCACCGTCGCTGTCGGCGCCGCCGCAATCAGGCTCGCCTCGTTGAGGGCCGAGCCGCTGGTTGGCGTCCCGAACTGAACCGCAACAGCCTGCGACGTGTTGGCGCTGAGGTCGGCCTTACCTGCGATCAGCGCCATCTTGACGCTACCATCGTCCCAGGAGTTGATCGGTGTGATCTGGTCGACCGATGTGCTGAGCGCAATCACTGCGCCGGCCGGTACTGCTCCCTTTACGAACACTTGTCCAAGTGCGAACGGGACTGCAGTCCCCGCGGTCGCGCGTAGGAGATTGAAACTCGGGAGGTCGCCGGATGACGAAGCCGGGGCAGATGCGCCACCAGTCGTGTACAGCGCCGGCCGAGATGTACCATCCCATGAGCCATGATGACCTTTGCCGCTCTTGTCGGTGACGTCGGTCGGCGTCGGGTTCATGTTCAAGAACCACAACGCGGAGGTCAGCCCATTAGCCGTGCAATAGGCTAGGACATCCGAATCATACTCGAGTGCCGACAGCGCAACGGCCTGCGCCTCCGTCAGTGCCGACGAGAAAATGATGATACCGCGAATGATCGCGTTCTGTTCTTCCCAGTCGTCGTACCCACCCCACGACTTGCCGTTGAAGTCCGGGGCCTGTCCCATGACGATCGCGTCGCTGGGCGGAGTCGTTATACCACTTCGCGTGTATGTTAGACGATTGACCGTCGCAACGCTGGGCAGATTGATGTAGAAGCGATGTTGATATGAACTGCCGCCCGTGTTTTGGACGATGACAGCTTGGTTGTACCACGCATTGTTAACGACGTTGGGGCTCGAGCCATCGTCACGCGTGACCAGATCGGCTGCGTCAACGCTGATCTCCCACCGGCCTGGGCCAGGGTTCGGCAGCGTCGATGGAACTGGGTATGGGTGGCACCCATAATACGAAGTTTCCCAGCCCGTGCCCCAGTCAAATCGGCCGTTGTTCCCGCGGAAGAACGTCGTGTAGTACTGGTTGCCATCAGGCCGGTACAGCGTTGTGCCATCCGGCTGGAACTTTACCTGTGCACGCTGGAAGACCTTGAAAAGATAGGTCATCGGCGCCGCGGGGGGCAGGGCCGAATTCCAGAAGAGCATGCGCCGTGCGGGCGCCGTGCCGTCCCAATCAAGTCCGGTAAGCGCCCCGCTACCGCCCCCGCCAGTCGTCACGCTGGAGGTCTGCGCGGCGCTGAAAGCGAGCGCCTCGGCCCGTGCCTCGGCGAACAGCGCGCGCTCAACCATCGCGGCCGTGAAACTCAGGCCCTCGGCCTGCGCCTTCGCGAAGAACGCGATCTCGGCCTGCGAATCGCTCAGGTTCAGGGTGTCATTGACAACCCGATTGAGTGAAGCCCAGCGATGCCCCGCGACTCGGGGGCGAATGTGCGGCCAATAGCGCCTCACACCAGCGCCCACTCACCTGCAGGAGTCCACTTGGCAGAGATGTAGCCATAGCGAACGGCTGAAGGCATGCCAGCAGGGACGCGCAACGTTCCGCCTGCCCAGGCGAAAGCGGGAACTCCGACATTCGCCATGTACACGTACACCGCGTCATCGATCGTCGCGCCCAGGCTGTTGCCCGCTGGCAGAGTGATCACCCCCGGATTCACGGAGTCATACACGATCTCATTGTTCAGATCGTTGACGACCACCGAGGTGTCGCCGTTGACGGTGCGCGAGGAGGTTACCCCCGCAGTTCGGCCGGATAGCGTTCGGTTGAATGCTGGCATCAGGTCCTCACGCCTTTGATCGTGATTTGCGGGTCGACTGCACCCCCCGCCATCGTTACGATAACATCCTGATCCTTAGCCACCACGTTAGAACTCGTCCGGGTGACCGCTGATTCCGAACTGCTGACGGAGTGCGCCGAGCCACCAATCGCAGATCCATCGATTTTGATCGTCGCGGTGTCCGTTCCGCTGGCGCATTTGCTAACGGTTTCCGTGATGCGAAAACCATAGGGCGCCTTCAGAATGATCGGATAATCGCGTGCGGTCGCGGTCCCGATGAAAGTCCACGTGAAGCCAACGCTCTGCGCTGCGCTGCTTGGGCCGCAGAGCACTTCGTTTGGCGACGGCATGTCAGACTCCGACGCCGACGAACGACATGCGTACGGTGGCTCCAGCGCCCAGCGCCGTGACGTTCCAATCGAAATCGTCCCAGCAGCTGAAGATCGGCAGCGAGTCGAACAGGTCCCCGTTCTTGGGGCCGCCCGACACCGGCAGCACGAACGTCGCGAGGATTTCCTTTTGCGGAGTCCCCGCGTTCGTGTTCCACGCGCGCAGCTGGACAGTGGCGGTCTGTGTCCCGCCTGCGTCCATGCTGACCGTTGCCGTGCCGCCGTATTCCGGCCACTTGGTTAGGGTGGCCGGGTCGTTGACGCCCGTCGCCGATGCGGTTTTCGTGTCGGTGAGCTTGGTTCCCATGTTAGGGTCTCCCGATTACGATGCGGTCAGCGTGTAGACGACGTTCAGCGTGTCCAGGTTGTTGACTGCCTGCGAGCCACCCGTGAAGTCGCCGGCCGAGAACAGCACGCCAGTCGTGTTGTCCTTCGTCGCCGATCCGCCGTTGTTCATGAAGCAACCACCGACCGTGCCGCTCGACGTGATGGCGAACGACGTGCTCGGGGAAGTGCTGACGCCGGCTGCGGCCGAGCCCATCGTGATCGCCGGCCTGTTGCCGGTGTACGTGGGGGCGTTGGCCAAACCGACCTCGGACCAGCCACCGTGCGATGCCTGCGTGTCGCCGGCTGCCTTGGTGCCCGTACCGCACAAGCCCATCACGAGCGTTTGCGTGTAGCTCGAGCCCTTGAGGTACTTGTCGAGAATGTCGTTCTTGCCGACCGTGGTGACCAGATTGTCGAATGACTCCTGGAAGCGCTCGTACTGCAACGGGCGCATGCGCTCCGACAGCCAGCGCACTTCATCACGCACGCGCTCGATGCGCGGCTTCAGCCAGCGCAGGATCAGCGGCATGATCTCGGGCAAGCGCTCGAGCCGCGCCAAGCGCATCAGGGCTTTCTGCCGTGCGTTCCACAGGGGCATGAATTCCGCGATGCTGTCCGCACGCGGAGTCAGGCAAGTCACCGTGTAGTGACCATGGACGATGCCGGTGTCGGCAACGAGTTTGTCCTCGAACATCATGATGTTTGACCTTTCAAGCTTGGAATTCACGCATTGCCTGGGTGCAGCGCACGATTTCTGCCTCGTGAGCCACTGCGACGTCTTCCAGTTCCTTCAGGCGGTCTTTCGATACGCCTTCTTCCTGGGTGAGCATCGTCAGCTTTTCACGCGCCCGATCGCGTGCTTCGATGTGCGCATTGCGCTGGTTCCACAGCGGCAAAAACGACTGCATGTGCTCGGGCTTGGGGCTGAGTTTTTCGACTGCTGCGTTGTCGCCACCGTTTGCCATCTTTGATTCCTTTACGCTGCTGAGGTGACCAGCTTCCACACGGGGGAAGCCTTCGTGCCACCGTTGACGTACATTTTGCCGGCTGTCTGATCGGTATACCGGAACCCGATCTCCGAAATGGCCGCACCGGTCACACCATCCGTTGGCGCACCGGCCCCGTACAGGTCATGCACGCCGACAGTCGTGTTCAACGCGCCCATGTCGAAGCGCGCTGGCTCCGTGAACGTGACATCGCCTTCGTTCAGCGACGCCTGGACGTATTGGTCTGTGGTGTAGGGTCCGACCGTGGTGGTCGCGGCCCCGACGATGCCAGCCAGGGTGATCGGGTCGAGCCCCGACCGGAGGAGAACCAGCGCGCCGGCTGCATTTGACGTCGACGTTACCGTCAGCGTGTGCCCTGCAGGCAGCTGCTTCGTGCGGAGGGTTTGACGCATGTTTAGTCGGGACGGGGAGTGTTAGTCCCCGTCCCGCGCTATCAACCGGCCAAGCCGATCATCTGCGCCACAAACTCCGTCTTCACGACGTCGCCACCGTAGGCCAAACCCACCTCGTAGCGCACGCGACGGTACTGCTTGTACATCGCGAATTCGAACGAGATGCCGGTGCGCGGATCCGTCAGGATGACGCGATCGTCGGCCGAATCGCCCTCTTCGGGGACAGCCGGCGTACGCAGTGCCAGCTGGAATGCCGAGCGATGGAACGCAAGGCTGCGCACTGCGGTCGCGACGACGGTGATCGCCTTCGTGCCCGAGGTCGTGCCGGCCACCAGACCGGGTGCACCGATCGTGATGTCAGACGCCGACTTGGCAACGATGACATACTGGTTGGTATCACCCGCAAACGTCACGATGTCGCCGACCAGCAGCGTTGCGCTGTAGTCCGCGGTCGTGGTCAGGACCGTGGTGCCAGCCGCGCGCACTGCGGAAGCCAACGTGCCGCTGACCGTGCCGATTGCGATGCCCTTCACTGCGGCCGATTCACGCGCTGCCATGCCAAACAGCGGGATCAGGATGCCCTGGTTCCGTAGCTGCAGGGCGCCAGCGTCCATCGTGTTCGGGATCGTCACCTGCGAGCGCAGACTCGCGCCAGCGAAGGTGTCCATTACCAACTGCAGGTCGCTCGCGGGGGCGCCGTTGTCGACCAGAATGCGTCGCACGCCGGCTGCATCGCCCAAGCCCGAGTTGAAGCTCTTCGTGCCCGCGGCGCCGAACGCACGGGACGATTTCACGTACATCTTGTTGAAGATGAGCGTTTCGACCGCGTTCACCAGAGTACGGATCGCCTGGGACACTTGGTCTTGCTGGATGGCGCGGTGCCCGTGGCCCGGTGCGACCTGCATCTGCTCTTCACCGCTCCACTGGAACGGCACGACCTTCGACGCTTCGATCGTGATGTAGTTGGTCCCGATCACTTGGCCACCAGTATCGGGCGGCAATTGGCCGGGCGTCGCGTCTTCGCTGGCCGCAGCCGGCGCGACGAACGAACGGATCTTCGAGTCCTTGGCGGCTCGTGCAGCGGATGCGTTCATCGTGACCGCGGGAATCAGTCCCGTCAATTCACGGCAAACCGTATCCATCGCTTGGTACAGGTCAGGAATCAGGCTCGTGAGAGTGTTGGTCGTGGTGACCATGTGGGTGCTCCGGTTGAGTTAACTCAACCAGGGCTCACCGGGCCTGTTCAGGCCGGCGCTCAGGATAAGGTCGAGAAACGCGCCGTCAGTCGACGAGCGTGTAGTCTTTGCCGGCCTTTGCCTGTTCGTCGGGAGAGTAGGTTTGCCAGATCGCCCTGGGTACGGTCCGACGCCCACCAGCACCCTGCCCGGATTGTTGGCTGCCTGTCCCACTCGCTCCGGTGCCCTTTAACAGGACGTCCTTTTGCGGGTGAGCATTGACCAAGAACTCGAGCGCCTCGTCGAAGTCTGCCAGTTCCCCTAACTTCGTTTTCGAGTAGATCTTGTTCCCCGAGGCATCCACCCCGTAAACGCGATCGTTCTCGATGCCGAAGTTCTCACCGAAGCGAGCCCGAACGAAGTCCACAGGGATTGCGAATTTCGTCTTGATGAGTTCCGAACCCGCGAACGCACCGCCGATCGTCATGTTGTAGATGCGATCCTGCAGCGCCTCGTTGGCCGTCTTCATCTCGGACAACTGCGTGGTGAAGCCGTTGGCGATTTCGGCCTTGACACGATCCACTTCGCCAGCATCGATCAGCTTTTTGGCGTCCAGCTTGGCCAGCGTCTCGAGCGCTTCTCGCGCCTTCACCGGGTCGAGCCCGTCGAAGACTTTGAGTTTGCCCTCGGTCGCTTCCTTGCCTTCTCGATGCGCTTGGGCTTCTCGGTTCAGCCGGGCGATGGTGTCGACCGTGCTGTCAGCGTCGAAAGGAGCTTCCTCCCCCTTCGCATTGATGAAAACCGGCAGTTTCTTGCCATTGTGGTCGGCAAGGACTACGGCGCCCGTGGAATCGTATTTGAATGGCATTTGACGAGAGGTTACTTTTCCCCGGGACATCCATCCCAGGTCGTGGGGGGTCATCCGACCCGAAGCACTAAGAGGGTATCCGCCCTCTCAGCTGACGCGATTGTACCATCGCTCAATCCGATTCTGCAACCGAAAATTCGTCACACACCAGCTCGACGGAACGCCGACGCCTCGCGCTGCCTCAATTCGTCCAGCGTCAGGAAATTGCCCTTCTCGCTGAAGAAATCGGGGAAGTCTAGGCCGCCCTTACGCATCAATGCGCCGCGGGTTGGGCCTAGGATGTCATCCTGGCGCGCTGCAGGCTGGCGCTCGATCCAGTCGCGGTACGTGGTGCCTGGGGCCGCGACCCCGTTCATCTCGGCGCGTTCAAGCGGAGGCAGGTCGAGCCCTAACTCCTTGGCAGAGTCGATCACCGGCACGCTCGTACTGCGACAGCCCCAATGAATCATGCCCGGACCCTCGAGCCATGGCACCTTGTGACCGACCGGCTGGTGATCCTCGGCCGTGTACATCAGGCCATCTCGGATCTGGCACATCTCGGTGGTCCTGTTGTCTAGCGTGCTGGCCCACTGCTCTTCGGCAATCAGGTCTGCATTTGCCTTGTAGAACGATTGACGCGCGAAGTTGGCGAAGTGTGCGACCGAGGTTCGCACGACTGCCTCGGCGTTCCTGCGGTCGATCTGGATCAGGCCATCGGCGTAGTTCTGCGCCCGCGTGCCGCGGATATCGCGAATCATCTCATCGATCGTGCGGCCCGTGACATAACCCGTGCGCAAAGTGGACTCGATGCGCTGCTGGCGTTGGGCCGCGAGGGACTCGAACCACTCACCCAGCAGCCGGCCACGGAAAGGACGGGCGAACGCGGCTGAGTAGACCATCGCCGGCTCGACTGTGGCCACGGATACTTGAGTCGGCAGCAGGTCGCGAAAGAGCGAGGTCTGATGCTCGAGTTCGTACTCAGTGAGCGAGCGCATCTGCTCCACCGTCCGTGTCGCCAGCTGCCTGTATCCTGCCTCGTTCGCTTCCCACACACCGGTCAGCATGGACGACAGGCGTTGGACCGTGAACTCTGTCGCGGACAAATTAGCTAACGCCGCGGTCAGTCGGTTGAACAGCGCTATGTCCGCATCGCGCAGGATGCTGAGCATTGCCCGCACCTCGCTGTTGGAGAAGCGGTGCAGGTCGATCAGGTGCGCGACTACCTCATCGCGCAGGCGCTCGTTGACGCTCATCGTATTACAAACTCTGCCAGTCGCCGCAGTTCGGGCAGTAGATGCCGGCCGGCGCAACGTGGAAGAGGTCATTTCCGCAGTGACAGGTCCAGTGCCTGTCGGACTTCTGGAATGTGCCGATGAACCGACCCTTCGGGAGGGAGCACGACGGGCACTCGAGCCACCACGTGTCGACCGGCGCGACTGCCTGCCATTCGTGCTTGCAGTCCATGCAGCGGGCTTTCCCACTGATGTGCGGATCGCGCTCCTTCTTCGCAGAGATGAAATCGAGGATCATTGCATCGTGGGCTTTTTCGCCCCCTTGGGCTCAGGCGGCACGGGCTCGGTGTATGGCAAGCCGGTAAGCGGGTCGATCTTGCCAGTTGGCGGTCCTTCTGCCTCGACTTGCTCGAGTTCCGTCTCCGGGTCGATCTCGGAGGAGATGATGCCGCGGCGCTTGCCTTCGTTGATCACTGACTTCTTCGTCAGGTATCCGCCGTTGCCCATCAGCATCACGATGTCCATGCTCGCCTCGGCCAGCGATGCGGCTGCGAAATCGGTAAACAGGGTGACCGTTCCGCCGTTCTTTTCGCCCATCCACTCGGCCATGAACTGCAGGGCCATGTTCAACGCGTCCTCCAGCTGGAGTGTGGCGCGCTGCAGGTCGCACATCCCGACAGCGTTATCGCTTGCGACCTCGGTTGCCGTAGTGGGTCCGGGCTTCAGGACCAAGAGTTCGGCGCCGCTCTGGCGCATCTCTTCCTTGAGATCGTCCAGGCTGACCTTGCCTGCCTCGATCGCGGCCCCGGTGTGCTCGACATACACGAGTTCCGAGCCCAGGGGCAGCTTGACAGCGCCACTTGATCCGATGGTTAGGTTGAATGGCTTGTCCGGAGTGTCCTCGATACCGATGGCAGTGAGGATCGGCACGCGCGCCACGTGCATCAGGTTGTCCTGATCACTCTGCGACTGCCAGTGCTTGACGTTCAGATACGCAAGCTCGAGCAACAGCGGCTTGGCGCACATGAACCCGAGACGCTCGCCGTAGAACGGTACGAACGGGATCTTGTCGAGGGTCGTCGTGCCGCGCTCATATTCGGCCCATTCCTCGACAGCGCCTTCCACCTTGGTCTTGCGGAACGTGCGCCACTTGCCCGGCTCGAGAACGCGAACCTGCTTTACTTCCTTGGTCTGGAATTCACCGTCGTCCTCTTGCACGCACTCCATGATGCGAAGTTGCGTCAGGAAGTATTCGCCGTTCTGGATCTGATGCTTCCACCCGAGAATCTGCTCGGGGCGCACCAAAATCATGTAGGGCCGCATGCCCGCGGCCTTCTCCTCTGCGATCGAGAGCGTACGCCCTGTGCCCGCAGCCGGCGACTTCTTGTGATCGACCAGGATGCCACCGAACCCAGGCCCCATCTCCAGCTGCATCGCATCGGCGCCGAACATGTCGAGATTGCGGCCCTGCATGTCGACGTCATCGAGCAGGGCCTTGACCTTGGCGGGGATCTCCTTGTTCAACGTGATCGGCTTGCTGAACGGTCGCGCACCGAGGGTCACCACAGTTCGCTTGAATGCAGGAAACAGCGTGCTTACCCGGATGCGCCGCGCGTACTTGTCGTCGGACTCGTTCACCCACTTGGGCAGATACTCGGGGCCGGCATCGCGCATGGCCTTTGTCCCACCGAGCAGAGCGTTAGTCATGTCCCACAGCGGGCGCATGGCTTCGACTTCCTTGCTCGGGGCCGCAACGCCCTTCGCCCCGTTGCCGTAGCCTGAGGCGATCGATGAGACCGTGGGAGCGGCCGATGTGCCTTCGTTGTAAAGAGCCATTATCTCTCCTCGGCTTCCATTACGAAGCACCAGAACATGAAGAGTTCTTCCTCGGACAGAGTGTACAGATACTCGCCCTCTTGAACCCACTTATCATACAGTTCGCCACGATCCATGATTCGTTGCATCAGTTCGTTTTTCAGAATGGAAGCTCGAGAATCGATGCGCTACGATCAGCGACCGGGAACTCGCGTTCGAGGTAATAGCCCAGGGCGTCCGAGATGTGGGTCAGCAGCGGCGTTTCCTTCTTGTCGATCTCGCCCGATCCGCCCTCGAGCAGCACGACGCCTTCCAGGTCCTCGACCACATGGGGCGCGTGCTTCGGGTCAACCAGCAGGTGGATCTCGTTGTTGCCGTTCAGCAGGCGCGTGTTCACGCAGTTCACCCGAATCCGTTCCTTCGGGTTGGCCTGTCGCACCTGGAAATACACTCGGTCCCCAAAATGCGCACGCATTGCAGACTTTATTAGATCCCAGTCGCTGCCCGCAATCTTGGCAGTGCCACGCGCCCCGCCCGTAGCGTCCCCATAACATTTTACGATCCCCTTATGCTTACCCCAGTCCGCGATGAGCTTCGCACAGACCGCGGGCGTGTTCGAATTGCGCGGTATGTGTACCTCTCCAATGACTGCTGTGCCCGTAAGAAGCTGGGGCTTTCCATCCGCACCGACGAGCGGCATGCCGTCCTTGGTCTTGGGGGAGCATCCAGGGAGAGGCATCTCCTGCACCACAGCGGCCACCCCAGGCTCGACGTTGAAGTCGAACATGAAGCAAAGCGCAGCTGCGTCGTTGTACAGGTGGCGGAGGGGACGACAATGAGTCTCGACCAGGAAAGGATAATAGCAGCGCCCCTCAAAGTTGATGAATGAGGCTTCGTACTCTTGCTCGAATGTTAGGGGGTCGAGCGTCCTGCGTGCGCTCTCTACCTCGGCCGCATCGACGATTTCGCTGCTCTTCCAAGTGTAGCCCATCCATTCCGGGTCTTCGCCGCTGATCGCGTACTTGTAGAGCTTGTAGTAATGGTTGCGGCCCTCAGGCACGCCGAACAGCCAGCACCACCCCTTGCGGTCGCTGAGTGCCGGGCGCACGTTTTCGAAGAACGCCTCTTCCTTCATGTTCGCGAACTCATCGAGTCCGCCCCCGTCCCAGGGCGAGCCCTCGATCCGCTGCGGAACATCCATCCCGAGCACGTGCACCTCGGCGCCAGTGATCAACGGGATGATGAGGTCAGTCTCGCGCGGTGGCTTGGCCAGCAACACACGAGGGAACATTAGCTTGAAGTCGTTCCAGAAGATGCGCTTTGCCTGATCGCGCGTCGGCGCTCCTGCAAAGAAGCGAGGATCGGGCCAGGATGTGTATGCGCTGCACGCCTCGACGACGACTTTGCGCTTGAATAGCTCGGTCTTGCCTGAGCGCCGGCCGGCCGGAATGACCTTGAATCGGTAGGGATCGTTCTTGACCCGTCGATGGACGGGGTGCGCCCGCAGGGGATACAGCCGCTGTGCACGCGGCGTGATCTCAACCTGTGGCTCGTCGACGATCATTTGCTCTTGATCTTCGGTGGCCTGCTCAGACCAGCTGGGCTCTGACCCATGTGCGAGAGCCGATTCAAGTGAAACTGCATCACACCACCCGGGGCATTCATGTGGATGCCGGCGTCGGGTTGGCTAAACTTGAACCGAGTCACATTGACCTTTGCGTGACTGCCATCGATCGAGCGAATCACGCCGTGCGCATAGTTGCCGTTGTCGATCAAAACGACATCGCCCGGGGCGAACTGGCCACCGGTTGCCGTGCCCTTCGGCTTGCGCGGATGCTTTGCCGGATCCCAGTTCATACGTTCGGTCCTTCATGGTAAGGGTGGGACATCACGCTCTCTTCGAACTTTGGCCAATCGAATCGTGCACTACCGTGCCAAAAGGTCGTGTAGTAGCGCGTGCTGCCATCGGGCATGACCTTCACGAGATCGTCGTCTTTGTAGTCCTGGTCGCAATGGCCGTGGCCCCAGCTGTCGATCCGGCTGATCTCGTACATCCTGTTGGGATTCAAGGCCGGATTCGAAACGACCGCCCATTTGGGGCCGAGAAGAGCAGCGTTCTTGAGGCTGAACTGCGTTGCGGGTTCGACGACCGGCGCAATCGGAACGCCTAATCTCGCGGCAAATGGCACGCCCAGGGCAGCGGCCAGGAACCCTCTGCGCTTCATCATTCCTCCTCAGCCATTGCAGCACGGATCGCGTCGCGCGCAGCCCGGGCCACATCTTCACTCACCACGGACTCCGCGGGGGGTGCGCGCCGATAGACGGCCGAGCGCCGGCCTGCTAACATCATCGTCAGGATGCCATCGCTGTAGACCTTCTTGGTCCCGCACTTCTCGCCCTGCCAGTAGACCGTCTCCTCGACGCCATGCACGGCACGCTTGAACCCGGCTTCTTCCAGGTCGTCGGTTACCGCATCAAATACGTCGTCGCAAAGCTTGGCGAACGTCGGCACTCGGGCCTTGAGTTCGTCCAGCAGCGTCTTGTTCAAGCCTGACAGGCGACACGACTTGCGCGTATGGCCAGCGGACGCCAGCATCGCCTCGAGCCACTTATTCATCTTGTCGACGAGTTCGAGCCGGTACGAGTTCTCGTCCGGGATCACCTTCTCGATGTTCGCAACCCGGGCCAGCTGTTGCTTGAACAGCGGCGACGACCGTAGGAACTCGATCGCGTGCGTCGGGTCATCCGGCACGAAGCCACCCAGCGCCCACATCGTGATCCGGTCGCCTTCGCTCACCGCTTCCTGTGCAAAGCAATGATCGCGCTGCTGTCGTATGAAATCGGGGGACACCACGGGTCGGATTGTAGCACACCACAAGCACAACGCCACCATCAGTGGACAAAGGTCGGTTTTACGCACATACACGCGTGAATACCACAGGGAGGGGACGGAGGGAAGAGTCGCCAGTTTCTAGAATGGTGTCTCTCGATTCTTTGTAGTGCGATTCTAAATGTCGTCGTACGTGCCTCTAGGCCGCGTCCTTCGGGGCTCTGCGCTCTCTCTGTACGGTGACTGTTTCGAGTCGGTGTACAGGCTCGAGTGCGTCTTCCCAGTTGTCATACCGCTCGTACGTACACTGAGTACAGTCGTTCAGTGAGGTCAGAGGGGGGTCTATGGTCTCTGTTTTCCTGCGCGCGTAGAGTCACCGTACAACTGTACACGAAAAATTGTGCAACCGCAGCAGAGGCGCGTCCTTCGGGGCTCTTCCCGAGGGTGAGTCCTAATTGGGCTTGTACGGTGACTCGTACGTCGACTGATAGTCACCGTACAGCCTTCTATTGCATTGCACAAGAGCCGCGTCCTTCGGGCCTCTTCCGGTTAATGAGTGCACACCTGCGTGTACGGTGAATCTGTGACTCCGTGTTAACCCTCGTAACTGGTTACCATCGTAACGGCCAGAAACGGCCCCGAGCGACATAAGGACATACTCGGGCGGCGTGTTAGATATGACTACCAATTTTTCATTTGCCAGAGGGCTGCCGATAACTCCACGGGACCCCCCGGTTGCTGGGCGTCAGCGGCTCCGTGTGTTCGAAGATCAGCGCCCGCTGCAGCTGGTCCCACATCCGATTGCACGGTTTGGTGTCACTCAGCAGGTTCCGCTCCTTCATCTCCCCGAGCGTCATCGCGCCGACCTTTTGAGCGTTGATCCAGTTGAACAGGAACCACGTATCGGCCGCCTGCAGCAGCAGGAACACGTAACCTCCCTGCCCGTGTCGTCTGATCCAGTTGCGCTGTTCAGGTTTGTAGAGCGGGACCTCGACCTCTTCGCTCTCGTCGTCCGTCAGCCGGCGCAGGTACTTCAACTCTACCCAGCCATTAGCGCCGAACGCGCCCATGCGGATCGCGTAGGTGACGTCCGGGGTGCCCGCGTTCAGCTTGTTCTCGATGCGCTCCGCCACCCAGCGGTGACCCATGCCCACGCGCAGCCGGTCCCACATCTTGGCTTCACTCATTCGATCGTCCTCCCACACAACGCTTGCTGCCGCACCAATCATCACAGGGCTGCTCACCGCGACAGACGATGCTCAATCGATCCAAAGCCCTTTTCCCTTCGTCAGTGATGACGTACGCCCACGCGTTATCGCGCGTGTTTGACAGGCTGAACTTGATGTAGCCCTGGGCCGATAGCCAGATCGCGGTAGAGGGGCGCACATCGCCACGGGCATCGATGTCACCCCAGGTGCCCTTCTTATTGACCAGCAGCACGCCGTCATCGAGCGCGTATTGTAGGGCTTTCAACCGGAGCGGCGTCATTCGATTGCCTTCCCTCGTTCCAGAACTTGCATCTTTCGCATCCCCTGACCATTCGGACAGATGCAATAGTTGAAACGGCCGACCAGCTTCCCCGCGGCCGTCCTCGCCCCGGTCGTGTTGAGAATTCCGCTGTTGCCGCACAACGAGCACAATCCGTCGTACGTGTAGTGCTTGTGCCAGTAATCGGTGATGGGGTTGTCGAATTTTGTCACTTCATGTACCCCTCAACGAACCCGTGCGCACACAGCCAGTTTATGAGCGCCTCCAGGACGGCCGGCTCGAGCAAGATTTTGTTTGTTACTTCGACGCCGTTCTCCGTCGTCAGCTTCAAGCCGTAGTGTGGCTCCCAGTCCACGTACACGCCATCTCCTAGGTACTTCTTTACCTCGCTCATTTCTCCGAATCCTTTAGCATGCTGTCTAACAGGGGTCATGGCGGCGCTGTACGCCAAGCTAGTCTCGGTGCATTCAGGGCACACCATCATATCAAGCTGCTCGCCCTCAGGGCAGCAGTAGTACTTCTTTACTTCGCTCATTTCTCCGAATCCTTCAACTTTCCTGCAATGCTGGTTAACAACGCCAAATCGGTCGCAGACATCTGGAGGTCGATCGCGTCCAGCTGCTGCGAACTCTTGTCCTTCGACCGCTCGATCCGGCCGATCCGCGTCGACAGCATCGAGTAATGTGTGGAGATCATGCGGACCAGGAGGTCAGTCTCGGCCCGAACCAGCGTGACCGGCTTGTTGGTGACCCCGAAATAGTCCCGCATCCGGGCGGTCAGCCCGTCCCGCCATTCCTGCTCGGCGCTCATGGTTTGTCCTTCACGAACAGTCTCCAGGCCCGGGCGAACTCGTGGAAGGTCACCGTGCCGTCCGGGGCTACCTCCTCCCAGGGCTGCGGATCGGCCGGAACGGTATCGGGAAGGCCCTCCGCCGGTTCTCCGTTGCACGCGAGCCGTCGCTCCGCTATCCCCATAGCCCCGAGGGCTGTCCGAGCGTCACGACTGGCCCGGTTCAGGGCTCGAGCGGCGTCCTGGGCGGCCCGGAACGACGGGCACTCGATCAGCAGTTGGGGAGGGCCGCGCCGGTCGGCTTCACTGGTCGCGAACCAGAACCCCCGCTCGACACACAGGGCGGCGCTCATGACTTGACCCCATGCGGGTTGACCAGCGCCATTTCACGGACCGGGAAAAAGTCCTTCAACGGCCAGTCCATCATCGCCTCGGTGAGGAGGTGCCACGAGCCGTCGTTCCAGCTTTTGAAGGCACCGACCACCACACCCGGCTCGAGTGCGTCGTACCTGATCGGCACGGACAAGAGGGGTGTGATGTTGACATTCAGCGTGTCGCCGGGCTGCAGCATCATCTTGTGTTCCAGCCTCACAAGACCGCCGTCGTGCCTCATGACTTGCCCTGCTGGTGACGGCGCCCCGGTCCCTTCTTCGTATGGCTCGGGTTCTTGTTGTACCAGTTGTGCCGCTTCTTGAGTTTGGTCTTCATTCATCACCTCCGTCACTGTCGTCTTTCGCCCCGGGAATCTTCTTGGCGATCGAGGTCGCGTACAGCATCCTGATCACCTGTGAACGCGTCAAGCGGTAGACCGGCTCCAGCTGCATCACGCCAGGGACGGTCGGCCACTCCTCCACACCGGCCAACTCGATCAACACGGCGAGCCGGTCCAGGAACATCGGGTCTTCATTCAACTCCTCGACCACGTAATCGAGGGCTTCGGTCAGCATCTTCCTGCGCTCGGGTGTCCACTTGATCCCGAGGTATTTGCCAGCTTGGCTCATCAATTGCTCCTGGCCAGGAAATCCGCCCGCTGGCGTGCGACCCGTTCCGCATCCTGACGCGAGCCGTACCAAAGCTCTGGCCGGCTTGACGTGTTACTGTAGCACTTGTCGTATACCTCGAACTCGTACTCCACGCTAAGTCGCGTATCGCGTACGCCTTCGTCCTTGTCGCGCCAATACCGGTACATCTTGCGAACGGTCCCGAGCCTGCAGCCTCGATTGACGTCGTAGATGTCGTCGCCGATCTTCAATGACGATGCCTCGACCATCTTTGCATCGAGCCATTCGCGGCGCTTCGCAATGGCATTCTTTACCGCGTTGTTCAGCGCAGCCAGTTCTGCTTCTTCGTCTTTGGTCAGATCTCGGATTGCATTCATTCTGCTCTCACGTTGATGTTATGGAGCGTGGCTCCGAAGCGATCGACCCCTACGTATTGGGCGCCGAAGTACGCGACCACGGGCCGATTGGCTGTCTCGCCGCCCGTGAATGTGTGCTGCAGTGTGACCAGCCGGTTATCGCCTGGGTTGACGATCATGCGCTGGAATTCGTAAGCGTCGCCAGCAAAACCGATCTTGATGACGATTTCCTGCGGCGCGGTACCGCCGACAGCTGCGAATGTGATCGTGACGGTCGTGGGCCAGCGATCGGGCAGCGTGATCGGGGCCACCACATCGGCCGAATCGTCAAGCATTTGCTCAGTGTTGACGAGCGGCTCGTCGCCTCCGCCGCAGCCCAGCAGACCCATCAGCAGGAAAGACATCATCACAAGTCCGATCAGCGCGATGGCGCGCGACGACAGCCGGAACGACACCTCATCGGGGTCCTCGCGCCACAGTTCCAGGTGCATCGTTGTCGGCGTGATTCCGCGCACCACGTAGCGGGGGTGATCGGGCTTGCACACGATCCGATTCCAGATGCGGCGCCAGAGCGGGAGCAAAGGCCCGTTGTGCTCGATGATGTCGCCGACTTGGTAGCCATGACCGGCCCGCGTCGTCATCGCGAGGAAAATCGGCGGCTCATTCCGCACGTTGATGCCCCAGGTCCTGCTCATCTCACCCTCCGCCTTGGTGTTGGGTCGGCTTTCCGTCGGGATGGCGCGACACCGATCCGACCCATTCGGAGCCGCTATGGTGAACTGGGAAGTACACCGTATTATTCGTCCACACAGTGAAAGGGCAACCGTTGATGCCCCCAAAACCGTCGTCGAATTCATCATTCATATCGACATCGCTGAGCGTGTTGGCCACGATGTTGTCGAATGTCTCTCCGCGCTCCTGCATCGCGGCCTCAAGCAGTTCCTTCCAAGTCGTCATGACTTCCTCCTCAGTCTTTGAACTCTTGATCAACGATGATGCCGGCCGACTCGAGCAATTCGACAGCCTCACTGGGCAGGTCCATCACGCCATCGTAATCGGTAAGCGCGCGTTTGTCTCCACGCATCTCGTAGGTCAGGCCGATCTCCTCGCCACGGTCCATCGACGGGATCTCCCATTCGATGAAACCATGGCCAGCGTCGACGCCTTCATACAGACGCATCTCCTGATCGGCGCGGCCCAGGTGGCGCGCGCCCCACGAGCCTTCCTCCCACACGTCGGCCAAGAAATTCTTGATCTTGATCGGCTTGGGCAGCAAAGGCTCGCTCACGATTTCCTCTTCCTGGCCTTCCCAGTCGTTGAACTCGTTAGGATCGTGTGCCATGTCAGCACGCGCAACGGAAGGACGTCGGCGCCGTCTTGCGGTCGACCTTCGTACCGGTTGCGATCTCGTAGTGGCGCCAGAACTCTTCGTTGATTTCCCGATCGCCATCGATGTCGGAGCCGAAGCAGACATAGCCGTCTTTGTCGTCCAGGCTCATCCGTGTCGTCTCGATCACCTCGCGTGCCGTGAACCCACCCAGGTCCATGCCACGCCTTTGCAGCCACTGCATGGCGGCGACCCGTTCCAGGTCGACCGTTTCCTGCGCCGTCACCTCATCGACGAACGACGGATGCGTCCAAACGTGGCGCAACGAGTGGATGGTCGCCGGCTTCAGGAATAGCCAGTACCATTCGCCATTTACGATCGTCCGGTCGAGGAACGGGTCCACAACTCCGAGCCAGCTACCGTGCTCGTCCAGGATAGCCTGCCCAGGCACGAGGGTGGCAGTGGCCTTCTGCGGGATGACGGCGATGTGGATCGCGTCGCGTCCCGCGTTCGGCGGCGCAGGTTGACCAATCAATTCAAGCGTGTCCATGTTTGTCCTTCAGATGTGGCAGTCGACGATCGTCAGCATCGTGCTGTCGGGCAGTTCATCGATGTATTTGTTAGCCTGCTCGATCCACAGGTCCTCATCGATCTCGTCCAGGCTGGTGCCCCACCACCCCATGCGACCACGCCCTATCCATTCGCCTTTGTAGACGATGGCGTACGGCACGATGGTGCGATTGCGTGCGCGACGCACGTAGGCTTCGCGCGTCATCAGGAAGCGATCGAATCCGCCCCAGGCGTAATCGCGGTTGAAGTCTTTGTCGTTCTTGAACGCACGGATCGCCGGCTGCGCGCTATAGCTGTCACGCAGTTCCTCGATATCGTACTCGTCCTTGTTCTCTTCGAACCATTTCTGCGTCGGCCATGGCTTCCACTTGGCCGGGATGTCGCCCAGGATCGCGCGCGAGCGCTCCCATTCCTTTGCGGCCTCGGCTCCGTTCTCGTTGCGCATGTACTCGAAATCAACATGGCCTTTCTTCGCCCGATCGGTGTAGCCAGCGATGTCCTCACGCCCACGACCGAAGGTTCCGGGTTCGCCCAGGTTGGCTTTCGCATGGTGCATTTGCTCGGGCTTCAGCCTGAAATAGCCCGACCAGCGACCGCCGACTTGGTACCAGTCCCACTTTTTGTTCGGGTTGGTGCGGTCGATGATCTTGAGGACCGAGCCGCTCTCGCCAAGCTGGATGTAGCCATACTTGTGCTTGCCGGCCTTGTCGATGCGGTGCCCGAACGGGATTACCTCCTGTCCGCCCCAGCCCTTCGCGAACTCGGCAAAGGTCTTGACCGTGTGCTCGGGTACCTCGACCTCCGTGTATCCGGCCGGCACGAACTTCTGGCGCCGTCCTTTGTCCCACTTGTTGTCAGATGGGGCCGGCGTCGAGAACCGCGGATCCCAGTTGCCCTCGGGCGTGAAGAACGAGTGCAACTGACCGTCCGGGCCACGCAGCATCTGCGCCTTCCGGTCCATGTAGTCCTTGTGATAGCGCTCGGTGACGTCGACGTCTTGAACGAATTCGTTGTCGAGCCCCGTGCACTCGAATTCGTGGTAGGGGGCCAGCTGCTCGTCGACGTTCGGGCCGATGACGAGCACAGAAAAGTGAGACATGTCTATTCCTCTATTTGGTTAGGGGGTTTTGTAGTCGAAGTAATCAGCGGTCATCAGTGTCAGGCTCCAGGCGGAGGGCTTGTCGTTGCTCCTTTCGTAACGCTTGTCGAGTTCATGCCGCGCACGCTCGCAAGCTTGCTCATAGTTGGCTGCGCGCACGACGACGGTTCTGATCCGGCCGGTCCCAACCAGGAATCTCCACCGATTGGCGGGCGGCGACAGCCGGTTCAGCATGCTCACTTCGCAACTCCGAAGTTCTTGCGCACCTGCTCGAGGTCAAGTTCGCCCTTCTTCCACATCGTGCGCAGGCGATTGCCGACGTTCATGCGCTGCAGTCCGGGGTTCAGGTGTCCGACCTTGGCTTTGAATTCCTTCACGTTGATGCCCGCGGCCTTGGCGATCACCCAGCAGTCACCCTCGTCCATCAGTTCGGCGATCGCGTCGGGTGCCTTCTTTTCGCGCTTCGGCTTATCGACCGGAGCGGCGGCGACCTGGGTCACCTCAACCAGCGTGCCAGCCGGGACCCGGTGCACTCGGCCTTTGTGTTTGGGTTCGTCGATCTTCGTGAACACGCCGAACGGGAACCATTGCTGCGTGCCGCTGTTCGGCTTGCCTGGGCGCGCGTCCTGCACAGCCCACACCCACGGGACGGCGTGCGGCCCTGCGTTGATCGGGTAGTGGATCGCCTCGATCTTCCAGACGTTCTCCGGGTTGCCACGGTACATGACCAGATCGTTGACGCAGAAATCCGGTGTGTACGTGCTTGGATCCGGCGCTGCTGTTGCCTGCTTGGTCATTTTGTTTCCTTCTGCACAACGTCGTAGAAGGCCGACCCGGGACCGTAGCGGTCGACCAGTTCGGGGAACGCTATGAACAGCTTCTCGCGGTTGCGCAGGTCGGCCGCAGCGAAGGCACGCGCGATGCACTGCGCGAACGATCCGCCGTACATGTCCATTGTTCTGACCATTAGGTAGAACTGGCGATTGCTCAGTTCGGTCATGCGACTCTCCTCATCCGGACCGGCTCCATGGTCAGCCCGAAGTAGCCATTGTACCGCACCCGGGCGACGGCGCCATTAGGGCCTTCGATAGTGCAGTGCCGCTGGTCGTTCTCGATCAGGTAGCAGGCGGCCGCCTTCTTCGCGCTCATGGCCGAAGAGCAGTGACCCTTTGTCAGACCGTAGTCGGTCGTGTAGGGGCGTTTCGTGCTCATGCCGAGTACCTCGGGCTGAAGCAATTCAGCAGCTGGCCGGTCTCCGGGTCGATGTTCCTGGCGATGCCGAGGACGTCATGCGAGAAGTTGAAGTCAGTGGCCACGAGCAGTTCAGCCAAACGCAGCGGGTGGCCGCTCGAGTGGCACGCGTTCAGGCTCATCGTGACGTCCATTCGTTCGTGACGTTGGACCAGGGCGTCGGGTTGACCGGCGAAGCCTGGGGCGCAGGCACGGTCCATGATCTTTGAGATCAGCGCGAGATCCTCGCGGGAGCATTTGAATGAAAGCATGTTTTCCTCTATGGTCTAGGACCCGATTACATCATGCAACCGGGTCAGGGTCAACGGTCAGATTGAGCGCGCCAGCTGATCGGCCGGCACGTCATCGATCAGGGCCTCGAGCAACGAATAGACCCACGTGTCCATGTAGAAATGGAAGTTGGCCTCCGTCAGCGCCTTTGCGATCTCGGGCGTGCCGGCAAACTTGGGATTTTTGGGGTCGATCCGGGCGTACAGGACTTCGAGCGCCCGCAGTTGAGTCTTTGTCATGTTGATTCTCCTGTTAGATTCTCCTGTTAGATTCTGCCAGCGCACACCGGGCCGATCCCGGCATCGATGGACTCGTCGTTTGTCAGATCGTGGCCACAGACGCAGCAGCGGCCCGACAGCTTGCCGTACTTCTTCGCGGCCGCCAGCGGGTCAGCGTTGAACTCCGCCAGCATGTCGCGCACGTAGTCCAGGTCAGCACCCGGACGGTTCCACAGCGTCAGGACGGCGTTATCGATCTTGCCGACGACCCTCTCCTGCCCCTCGAGCTTGATCCAGATCAGCTGGTCAGCGTTCTTGCGGCTCAGCGTCAGCCGGCCGGCGTAGAACTTGGCGTGGCGCTGCATCGTCTCGTGCAGGCGCTCGAGCCGGATCACGGATTTGTCCGATTGAGCGGCTTGTTTGGCAGCGGCGCGCTCCACATCGCGGCTCATCCAGGCGCGGAGCCCCCGCAACTGGTTGTCGGTCAGGCTGCCGAACTTGCTGATAGAGTCGAGCAGCGAATGCGCGAAGTCCAGGTCGCGGGACAGCAGCCATGCGTGCTCGTCCGGGTGCTCGGCCTTGAACGCGGCCTGATGCTCGTTGATGGAGGCATTCTTGCGCTCCTCCGCCGCGACTCGGGCCTTGGCACGCGTCTCCGCGCTCTGCTTGAACAGGCGCTTCCCCTCGCCTTTGCACTTGAAGCAGGGGCCACAGTCCCGGCCGGCGTAGCTGATGAAACGACCGGACCCGCGGCACGACGGGCACTGCTCCTCGAACCGCGCGACGGCTGGCGCGAAGCGCTCGTGCGCCGCCTGGGGGACCTCATCATCACGGACTCGAATGGTCGGATTGCCAAAGCCCAGGTCGTTCGGCATGTCGTCGAACGGGGTGCGCTTGGTGGCTGCATGCATGATTAGCCTTTCAGGTTGACTTCGTACATACGCACGCCATCGCTGATGCGCGAGCGCAGGACGCCGGAACGGACCAGAGCGGTCAGGGCTCGCACGGTGCGGGCACGGTCCATGCTGCCCGAGTCGTAGATCGCCGACCCGATGGCCATGATCCGTTCGACAGGGAGGGACGCTGACCACATGGCACGGAACACCTGACGGACGATCGTCCGCTCCTGACTCCAGGCTTCCGACATCGGCTCGAGCAGCAGGCCGCGAGCCTCACGCTCCAGGGTCGAGAATTCGTATGCCATGATCACTCCTCAGAACGACTCGGCGTTCGCGATGGCGTTTTCGATCGACGTGACGACGGATTCGAGCGTGCTGTCGTCCAGGTCGGTCGCCTGCTCGAGTTCGCTGATCGCGTCGTCGAGGTCGCTCACCGCGAGATCCAGCGCGTCGCCGGCTTCGCTGATCGCCTGCCCCGTGGGCGACTCCTGCAGCCCCTCGGGCATGTTGTCGAACTTGTCGTGCTCGTCGGTCGCGATCGACTCGAGGCGCGACATGAGGCTTTGCAGGTGCTCGGCCAGGGCGGTCTTGCTGCCCTCGTTGTTGTCGATGAAGTCGCGCAGGTTGTCGGTGCCGTCCAGGTCTTCCAGGGCGCCGATCACCGCGGTCAGTTCCTTGCGTTGCAGCTTGTTCATGGTCTATGCTCTATTGGTTGCGTGGCCGGGATCGGCCACAAACGAATTACAACACGCCGGCTGAGGGTTTGTCAATAACCGTTCGTCGGACCATTCCGTCTATCCGGTGCGCACCGTGTTCCTATGTAACCCGCCTGCCTGCCATTGGCGCTTCGGCTAGGTGCGCACCGGATAGACGGGGGGACTGCGCCCCCCGGGTGGTTCACGCCTTGGCGCTGGCCTTGGCCGCCTTCTCGCTGGCCTTGCGGCTCAGGGCACCGCGAATGCGGTTGCCCAGGTTCATCCGCTGCATGCCGGGGTTCAGATGCTCGTACTGCTTGACGAGCGCCGCCCGCGACACGTCGCAGTGCTTGGCCGCTTCGTCGTAGACCGCCTTCAGTTCCATGCCGCGCAGCTTCTCGGCCACCGAGTCATTGGTATCGATCGTGCGCCGGCCGGACGCGGTGCGGGTGTCGCCGACGAAATAGCCCTTGAGGCTGAACTGCGTCTCGCCGATGACGCCGACCTTTGCTTCCTTGATCTCGTGCGCCGGGGCGGCGACTCGAGTGCCGTTGGCCTTCGCGGCCTTCGCCTTGGCTGCGACCTTCTTCACGGCTTTGGTCGGGGCCTTGGTGGTCTTGGCTTGCTTGGGGGTCTGCTTTCTCATGTCCATGCTTCCTTGCGGTTGGCCATCAACGGACAGCCAGGAATTGCGCACCTTGATCTGAGTGCCGTCCGCCTTCTGGACTGCGATCCAGCCCAAATGCGCCCCGACCACTGTGACAGGTTCGCCGGTCTTCGTGATGGTGTAGTTGCTCATTCGATCCTCTATGCTCTGTTCCCGGCCGAGATTGGCCGGCAACTGAATTACAGCACGAGCCACGAATGCTTGTCAATTCCCCTCATTTGTCGGTCTTGCCGATCCGGTCCTTTACAAACGGGGGCAGCACCGGAGTCGCCCCGACCATGCAGAATGTCGGCTCCGGGCTCGAGCCGGCCTCGTTTTTGATGCGATCGCGGATCAGCCCCTTTAGCAAAATCAGGTACAGGATCGCGTCATCGATGCGGCCCTCGATCGGCTCGCTCATCACTTCCCCACGCTTCGCATACGACTTGATCGCATCTAGGTGCTTCGTCAGGTATACCAAACAGACCTTAATGTCCGGCAGGCCCAGTTCGGCGGCCAGCCGCTTAAAGTTGGCCAGTTGGTCTTCGTCGTTGGAATACTCGGCGCCCTTGGTGGCCGTTATCTTCTGCAACACTTCGGCCTGATGAGCCAGCAACGCTTGAAACTCCTGGTGATTCATTCTAGTACCTTTATCGTAAGTGGGGTGAACATGTTGGCCTGACCGCGCGCTGCATGGTAGCGCATCCGGATCTTGGCGCGGTTCCTGCGCTGATAACGCATGTGCTTCTGCGCGTCGGTCATCGGCTTAGGGCGCGGCTTGTCCTTCTCGCCCTCCGTGCGCAGGGCGTACTGCGGGGTGTGGTCACCGGGCGTGTCCTTGCCGTTGCACCTAACCCAGCTGCAAATGTACACTTTGCCGTCTTCGCGCCACAACCGCAGGTACTCGAGCACGTTCCGCTTGTCGATGCCCAACGCTGCGGCCAGTTCGCCCTTGGTCATGGGGCCATTCTCCTCCAGAAGGCGGAGCCCCAGCTTGTACACTGGCTGCACTCTGCGTGGCGGACTCATATCTCACCGTTCCTCACTTCCAGAAAAACCGACCAACGCAGGTCCGGCCACCGGCCCATCGCGTCGCTTAGATGCTCACGGAAATCATCGTCGATGTCAGCGAGCACACTCTCCGCGTGGCGGCCCAGGCCCTCGATCTGGAGGAACGCCAGCATCTCAACCAAATCGGCCAGCTTGACGATCGCCAGGACCTGCGGGAAAAGCGACTTCAGCTGGTTGTAGCAGTCGCCGAAGTCCGAATCGATCGAAGCCTCCAGCTTGTTGATGTCGAACTCGACCATCCTGCGCTTGGAGGGCGTCGGGATGTCACCAGTGATCACCTCGGGCTGGTCGTGCAGCAGTGCCCATTCCTTGCACAAGATCGCCTGCTGCTGGTCTAGGCCGAACTTATCATCATCGACGATGCGTGACACGATAAGCCAAACCCGGTACATGTGCTCCGCGATAGTCTGCTCACGGGCAACCCGGACGATGTGCCACCGGCGCACATGGCCGGTCCGCATCAGTTCACGAAGGCCCAACTTCGCCATCTGTGTACCCTCGGCCATACCACCAGAACACCTCGCCCCGGAACGACTCGGACACCATGCCGATGCCCAGGAATGTCTGCAGTCCGGCCCAGGTTCGCGACGGGGTGCCCTCGGCGCCGTCCATCTTGCCCAGGTCGTATGCCTGTTGGTACACCGGATCATCGATCACGGCCGCGTGCTCGACCGAAGCATCAGCGCTGGCGCCCAGTTGCACGGCTTCCTGCTGCTTTTTAGTCTTGGGCTTACCTTCCACGTGTTGGAACGTGCCCATTTCGGTGACAACCCATGTACGCTCACGGTTGGTGCCCATCTTGTCGATGGTGGCCTGCCCAAGGTTGATCTCGTGCATGTGCGCCAGATCGAGCAGCATGATCATTACGTCTGCATACTCACCAGGGCGGCGCGGATTGCGAATGAGTTCACCAATCTCCTCATACAGCTTGAGGAAAGCGGATTGCGGGGTCCGATTCTTGAATGCCGTGTCCGCCCACGCGACGACCTCCGCGGTCAATTCCTCGATCGTTGTGCGTGTCATGGCATGCGTCCTTTCATTGGTGCCAATCGATCCTCGATGTCGGTCACCTTCGGCCCGTACCCGAGATAGCGCACATAAGAGCCGGCAAGGTGGACCTGATTCATGATGCGTTCGACATCGGCCAGGACCTTGCAGTAATTGACGAAGTTCAGGAAGACCTCATCAACTGAACACTGCTTGATCGCTTCGCGTGCCTGTTGCTCGGAGAACGTGAAGATCCGGCGCGGCAGCTTGGTCACCGTGGTGAGTTCCTGCTGCTGCCCGATCTCCTCGAACGAGATCTCACCCTGATCGGGGTACGTCGGCCCCGACCATCCGACCTGATTGCCTTCCTTGTCGTAACGGTTAGCGACGCGGATCGGGTAAGTGCGCATCGTGCCGATGACGGTCATGCGGTTCATCATGCCGGCCGGGATGCCACAATCAGCCATGATCTGAGCCGTGGTGACGTCACGCGAGGTCGTGTATGGGTAGAAGCCGTGATACATCGACAGGCTGTAGCCCTGGGCGCCCTCGACCTGAACCATGTTGCCAGACTCGAGCAGCAGCGCGTACTCATACGGTCCCACGATCTTGACGAACGGGAAGTCAAACAGCGGATGCAGCCGCACCTGGGCGGAGCCGATCGTGTTCATGTGGTCCGGGTCGCGGCGGATGCGCTGGATCATCGCAGCGCCTACGCCTTTCTTGGTCGACCCGATCTTGGTCATTCCGCCTAACCCGCCATTCAATGTGCCTTCCTCCTCGGCCCGGTGCCATGGCATGATGACGGCCGCATTCACATGGATGTAGATTCGCGCTTGATGGTCCTCGATGTGCTGTCGGCACAACGCGATCTCGGTCGCAAGGTTGTCCAAGTCGAGGACCGAACCGGGGCCGATGAGGATCTGGCGCAGCCCAGGCGACACGACGCCATTGGCCAGCATCGTGTGCACGTACTTGCGCCCCGCGTCGTCGATGTAGGTGTGGCCTGCGTTCGCCGCCCAGGCAGTGACGATCGTGTCGGGCTTGTCGCGCATGGCTAGATAGCCGGCGATCAGCCCCTTGCCGGTCGAGCCGAATTGGCAATCGACGATTACGGTTAAAGCCTTCATGGTTTCCCCCTCTGAAAAAGGCTATGCTCTAGAAGCAGGCTATTCTATCACGTCACGGTCAATGATGCTATGTCGTCACTTGCAGGCTTCCCACCAGTGACTACCGATGCCCTGGTCCGTGCGGATCGGGACCCGGAACTTGATCGGAGTGTCGATCCCGTCGAACTTAGTTACGATGCGACTGATTTCCTTGTGCACGTGGTCCATGCCCTGGGGTACGCTCGTGTCGAACTCATCATGCACATTCAGCATCAGGCGCGCGCCGCAGTCGATGTCGCGGAAGTACCGGTCGAGTTCAACTAACTTTACCTTCAGTGCATCGGCCGCGGAGCCCTGGAAGATCAAGCCACCGGCCTTGTGTGTGAAGTGGCCATGCGGAAACCGGATGCGCCGGCCCATGATGGTGCGCACGAACCCGCGTGCTCGAGCAACGGACGAGGCGCCCTTCAACAGTGAACTGACACCAGGGATGGCCTCGTGGTAGCGCTCGAAAACCGCGACGGCTTCGGGGCCGGGCTTCTTCCATTCCTTGCCCTTGCTGTCCGATTCCATGGTATAGGGAAGGCCCATCTCCTCCGCGAGTGTACCCTGGCCCATGCCGAACACGAGCCCTAGATTGATCTGCTTCGCGTTAGCGTCCCCAGCGAATCGCGGTTTGCGAGGGATACCTGTAAGGTCCGACACCACCTGATGGAAATCAGTGTCCGGGTCGTCTTCGTACATCTTGAGAATCTGCCGATCCTTGACGTAATGGGCGAACACGCGGAAGTCCATCTGTGCCCAGTCGTTGCACACCCAGTCACAACGATCATCGGGTATGAAGACTGCCCGGACGACAGACGCAATGTCTTCGTCCCGTTTATGAATTTGTTGTAGTGCCGGGTCGTTGATTGAGAAGCGACCCGTACCCGTGCCCAGGTCATTATCTGACTTGGTTTGATTGTAGTTCGCATGGATCACACCGTTGTGATGGTGGCCGAGGATGTGGCCGGTCAGGAACGTGTCGCGCGTCTTGATGATCTTTCGCAACCGCAGGATCATTGCCGCAGCCGGATGTTTCATCGACCGCAAAACGTCCGCATCAATGGACGGTGCGCCGGCCGGCGTAGGGCGCGCTACCGTGCCATCGCACAGAATCCAGCGGCCATCGACCTGCTTCGGGTCGAACAGCTTCTTGATGGAGTTCGACGGGTTCGGGTTGACCTCGAACCCGGCCAGCGTGTTTAGCTGGTGATGCAGGGTCTTGGCCTGTCGGTTAATATCGACGACGGCTTCCTGCGCCCGCTCGACGTTGACGCGCACTCCGGTGCGTTCCATCTCGACGATGACCGGCATCAGGTCGCGCTCAAGCTGGCAGACCTGCTGGATGCCCTGCTTCTCGATTTCCTTCTGCTGCCAGTGCCACAGGCACAGGGTCGTGCGCGAGTCCTGCTTCGCATACGGGGCCACTACGGTCTTGGGTGCGCGGTGCATATTCTGCGCCTGCGCGTGCTTGGTCGGTTTGCCGCCGAATAGCTCGGCCAGCCGCGCATAGAGCGCCGTGTCCTTGCCGTAGCCCACATACTTCATGCCGAGCGAGTCGAGATCGTAAGTCAGCAGGTGCTCGTCGATCAGAGCGGCCCGGACCATCGTGCAATCGACTCGATCGCGCGGAAAGATGATGCCGGACTCGCGGCTCATGTGCCAATCGAATTTTGAATTGTGACAAACAATCAATCGGCACTGGGGAATCTCTTCCTGCAGAAACTCGAGCGCCCCCGGATCAGTCCGCAGATCCCAGTAGAAATCGGCGCCGTCCACGGACACCGACACGCCGAAGATACGGTCTTTCCACCACCGGAGCCCTGTGCACTCGGTGTCATAGAAGACCTGCGGATAATCGCGGAGGCGCGGAAAGCTCATTGCATCGGGGCGATCGCTTCGATGCAGTTGAGGCTGACCCATCTCGGTCGGCCCCCCTTGTGGATCGATTTTATCTTCACCATCGATTCGCACACGTCCATCAGCACGACGAAAGCCGGGAATCCGGGGAGCGGCTGCTGCCTGGGCTCCAGGTTCAGGTTAACGACGCATTGCTGCCCAACCAACTCTTGTATGCCTGCCCGCATATTTACTCCGTCTCAACACTGGCCAACGTATTGACAGCCTGAGTCAATGTCTTAAGCTGTCGCTTCCTTGCCCGCGATTCCCTCGAACGCTCGGTCGAAGTCCTCGGCGTTTTGTGCTGATTTTGCTTTCCTGGTCCCCATCGGAACTGAAAGCTGCGCCTGACTTCGCCGCGCGCGTTGGGCTGCGGATTGTTTGAGAAATAGACTAATTTCTGTTTCACTAACTCCTTCAAATATGAACGCACGGTCTTCTCGGAAAGCCCTGTCTCATCGCACAGGTCGGTGATAGTACACCACCCCTCCACCAGTTCGCGCAAGAGGATCGCTTGTGTTAGATGATTCACCCTGGCGATCTTGCGCCCGAAATTATTTGTGTGGCCAAGCTTAAACGTGGTCATGCGCAGATCAACTCCAGCGGCTCACGGAGCCTCCCCAAGTGGCGCACCCTCTACGGGCTCAGATTCGATTGCCATACGCGCGGCCCATTGCTTCGCGGTAGCGGTTGAACGCCTCAAGGGCACGTTGGCATCGGTCGCAGCGCCATCCAGACTTGACCTTGAGCCACCCTAGTTGCGCGGCCACCTCTGTGCCGCACCCGTCGATACAACCGGCCAAAATACTCTTTGGCTTGCTCACGATCCGCCCCCTGTCTCACCCTGCGCGGGTAGCCTCGGACACCAAGCGACATGCTCTGGCGGGCGCGCTCCACAAACATCGCACTCTGTCTCAGGCGCTCCGGGTTGCGCCGCTGCGTGTTTGACCATGGCGTCGATTGCCTTGGTGAACATGAACTTTGTGCCGTCCGCGTTGTGCGGATCATCTTCGTGAATCACCCACTCCCCATGCTGACCCTGACGGACGCAGGCCAAGCAAACCTGCCAGCGCGCGGCATCTAGAGCAACGCTCGGTGCTGGCACTGGCGGCTGCACCCCCGTCACGGAGCGCTCGGTAGGATTGCTCAACTTCGACCAATTTGCGGCCATCGCCTTTGCATCACTCAGATTCGCATCTCGGTCGCTGATCGACCACGAATAGCCCGCGATGAACGAGTCATACCTGATTGACGCGAGATCGATCGGCTCTGCTGCCGGCGCTGTGGGGGAGACGGCGAGCATTGCATCCCATCGCATGCGAGCCTTTAAGCGGGCTCTTTCTCTGGTGGTTTGCTTGCTCAAATTCCAGCCGTCGAGCGCATGCACAGCGGCCGCGATCATTTCCTCGGATGGGTTCATCGGCACCAGCTTCCACCCAGGCTCTACATTGGAGAGGGATGCCGCAGCAACAGGAGGGGCCCTGACCCCGGTTTCAATGGCGACGATTTCGTCGGGCGACCATCCAACAGCCACCAAGTTGTCAAACGCGGCCTGTTTGCCGGCGGCGTAGCCTTCGTGCCAGTCGCGCGCCGGTTCATTGGAGAGGGCGGCCTTGATGGCGCTTGCCATGTCTTGCATCATTGCCCGGATGTCTGTCATGAATGCACCCCCACCGGCCCGTCAGCGTACGCCTTGACAGTTGGGGCAGGCGCGATGCTCAGCTTCATCGGCGGCGAGGCGATGATGACGTTCTGATCGAGCAGCACGCGGTCCACGTTGTCGCGGATGTTGATGCCGCCATTCACGATGTCCTGCACGATCAGGTTGCGCGTTAGCGTGATGTCGCTGCAGTGCTCGAACGTGCTACTGTAGACCAGGACTGCGTAATGACCCTTGGCCGGGTCGCCGCAGTTGTGCAGCGTGTTGTTGATGGCGATTACCTTGTGGGCACCGTACGTCTTGTACGAATCCTCTTGCACGAAGTAGAAGCCGGCTGCAGCGCGCACGTTGTACAAAATGTTATTTTCGATCAGCACGGTGTCGCCGCCGACCACGCTGATGCCGCGCCCCCAGTTCGTATCACCTACGTCGTTGTCCTGAATGATGAGATTGGTCGTCATGCCGCCGTCGCCTTGATAGCTGACACATGCGATGCAATCGTCGCTCGTGCGGCGCACGTAGTTCTTATGCACCGAGATGCCGCTGCTTTGCCCGGTGATATGGATGCCGTCGGCGCGCAAGCTGGTGAAGGCCGGATCGACCGACTGCCCTATAACACGGTTCCTGAGGACTGACCCATTCACCGATTGATAAACGAAGATGCTTGACGCGGCCGACGAGTCGATCAACAGATCATCGATGCTGAACATTGAGGCTTTTCTAGCCACAACGCGATGCGCCTCGAGATTGGACAACCGGACCGATGGCACCGGACCAGTCAGCCGAAGGCCGCGCAGCCCCGCGTCATTTCCCGTCAACACGATGGCCGCACGCTCCGGGTTGATCGAGCGCAGGACGCTCGCATCGCCTTCGCCGATCATCTGGACGCCATCGAGCGTGATGATGTCGCTGTACGACCATTCACCGGCCGGGACCGTGATCGGCTGCCCCTGGGCCTTGGCCACCTGGGCGCAGTATCGCAACGCCACCACATTGTCAGGGCCATTGGGCACACATCCAAATGACTTGATGTTGAGGGACTGATTCATCTGACTCTCCGCAAAAGGCCGAATATCCTGAGTAGCCGCTGCCACCAAGTCAGCCGCGCGCAGGGGATTATGCACGTGGGCAACCAGTTAGACGGGTTGTCCCTGTAGCGTCTGTGATCAATCATGGTTCTCTATCCTCTAGCCTAGGTTGATGATGAGGCATTGAAGCATGCCCCGACCGATGGTGCAAGGCTATAGCTTGTAGCCGTCGTCACCCTCCAGGATTTCAAGCTTCTGCTTGGCTCGAGTGACCCCGGTGTACCATACGCGCGCTTCGGCATCGAAAGAGCGTTGATCCTTGTCCATGTCGCGCAGCGTCTTCTCAGTCAGGCCCGTGTGCAGGATCACTCGCTCAGCTTCGCGGCCTTTCGCCGAGTGAATCGTGGAAAGCCGGATCGTCGGCTCCTGCGTGAAATCAGCATCACGATAGAAGTCGACCAGCGACGGCGGTATGATGAACGAGCGCAGATAGCCACGCTTCAGCATCGGCATGAAGTTCTTGGCTTGAATCTCTTTGCGCGTGCGATCGTCGGCGACAGCTGACAGCCGATCGATGTCGACCTGTCCGATCGATTGACCGTCGACCATCCGGTTGAATACGCGAATGCCCTCGGCCAGTCGTGACGAGAACAGACCACCATAGCCACCCTCGGTCTTGTACGGGATGCGATGGCGGATCAGTTCATCCTCCACCGACTTTTTGGTTAGGTAGCTGCGACACAGGATCAGGACGTCCTCACCGTGCGTCACTGCTTTCGGGTCAAACATGCTTGTCCGAGAAACAATGCCCTCGGCATCGCGTGGTTGGTACAGCTTCTCGACGCGGTTCTCGATCGTCCCAGCCACGCGCATCGCCAGTTCATACACAGCCTGGGGAACGCGCCAGGACTGCTCGAGCACGGAGCGGGCCGAGTCGTAACGCTGCTCGAACTCGAGCATCCCGTGCGTGTTGGCGCCTGACCATTCAAAGATCGCCTGATCGTCATCGCCCGCGATATGAACCTGCTTCACGCTCTCGAACTTCAGCATCGCATCGATGACGCGCCACTGCAGGTTCGACAGGTCCTGCGCCTCGTCGATGAACAAGATCGACGCGCCGTGATTCTTTGGCTCGCGCAGGTACATTGACAGCATGTCATTGAAGTCGATGAAGCCGTTCGCTTCCTTCCACGACTCGAATGACTTGCAAAAGAACTCGAAGCTTGCCCAGTCACCCGGCCGGTCCGACTCGTGGTACTCGTCGCGCAGGTCGGCCATCCGGTTGCGTGCCTTCGACAGCACGGACAGGAACTGATCTCCGATCTCCATCTGCTCGCCGGTATCGGTCGCCTGCCCACGGAACCGGAATCCGGCCTTCAAGCCGAACGCGCGCAGCTTGTGGATGTCGATCACCGACGCGCCGATGCAGTTGTTCAACCGATACATCAACGAATGGATCGTGCTGATCTTATCCGACCTCGCGATCCCTAGCCGCTTGAGCGCTTCGTTAGCTCCGGCCTTGGTGAAGCTTAGGAAGCCGATTTGGCTGACCTTGAACTCTTGCTTCGCTGCCTCCATGCGGCGCAGCAATTCAGAAGTCTTCCCCGTGCCCGGGGGACCGTAAATCGAGAATGTTTTCACGCTAGTCCTCTATTAGTGGAGCGTTTCGCAGCGCAGGTGCTACCAGTGCCTACCGTCAAACCAGCGCAAGCGCCAGTCAGCCGCTACCCCGGATGGGGGTTCAATACTCGGAACGAGTCTCGTCGTTGCCTTCAAACTTCGTGTCGGCCTTCACGTTCACCTTGCCGCTGGCGATCGACTTGTACAGTTCCTCGGCCCTGCAATAGGTTTCCTTCGACGGGTAGCCGGCCGGCGACACCATGAAGTTGAAGTAATTCTGGTTCTTGTTGTTTTTCTCGGCGACGGCGCTGATGCGATACACGCGAGAGAACGAGTCGCCGCCGTTGATTCGGATCAGGCTGTTCAGCTTGCGCGAGATCTTGGCCTTGGACTTCGCCATGGAGATGACGATTTCCTCGGTCTTGCCGGTCGTCGGCTGCACCAGCAGACAGAAGTGCTGCGCCGTGTCGACGACATCGCACTCCTCGCCGTCCTCGAGTTCGGCTTTGGCGTTCAACGCCTCGTCCTCGCTCGGGAACGCGCCACGGAATCCGCCCCCGGCATCGCGGTCCTTCCAGATCAGCCATTCCTTGCGGAAGTACACCGGCACGACCAGCGTTTCCGCGCCATAAAGCTGGCGTGTGACGTTGTTGTACAGCATGCCCTCTTCGCAGCCGTCGATGTAGTTCGGGTCGGCCTTCTTACGGCAAGGCGACAGGTCCTGCACCAACTCCAGACGCGGAATGACGAGATCCTCGGCCTTGACGTTCTCGGAGCCCCGACTCGTGGTCTGGTTCTTCAGGAAGTCAGGCTGCTCATCCGTCATCAGGGCGCCGCCCTCTTGCACTTTCACTTCATGCTTGCTCATGTTGACCTTTCAAAGTTTACAGTTCACAGTTCTAGCCCGGACGCCGGGACCATGCGATTCCGCTAACGCTTCGTGATGGATGCGCGCGTGAATGGGGTAACAGTGATGAGTTCCTCGGGGATCTCCTCACCGCTTCTGATCATGGCCTTCACGGTGGCCTTTAGTGTGGACGAATTGATCGTCTGTGTGATGAGGGCTCCCTTGCCGATGTCGCGGAAGTACTCAAACGCCGCCTGCCGGTTGGCAGCGCGGATCGCGACATACATGTCGCCGGTCAGGCTTACCATGCCGATTCCCTCGACACGCATGTTTTCGATGCCCTCCTGCTCGAACCGCGCCGGCACGAGATTGAGCCGAATGTAGTCGTATTCGCCATTGGTCTCGGCCAGATCCTCCTCGATGGCTTCCTTCCGCTGACGAAGCACGTTCATCTCACGGATGACGTCCAGGGTCTTCATCCCCTTGTACTTCGCCTCGAAAATCTCAAGCTTCTCCTGGGCCTTGCTCTGCTGTTCGCCGTTGTCCGTTTCCATCCTCTAACCTCTAACGCTGTTTGACACTTACCAGAATGTGCTGGTACACATGATCACGGTTGCTCCAACGCAGAACGTTGAGAGTGTCCGTGCGCTCACGCAGCAGCATGAATGCCACCGCGGTAACTACCGGGGAGCCCGACAGGACGATGTAATCGTTCTTCGGGTCGAACCGGGTCAGGCTCTTGCGCATGTTCTCGATGATTGCCTCATTGTTGAGGCTGTTATGCATCGGGCTCAAGTCCTGATTCGTGAGGAATTCGACGTCACCGAAGTCCTCGGCCGGTTGATAGTTCAACGCCGGATTTTCATGGGTCACAAAAACTCTCGGCATCGTGGCACCTCTAGGGTCTATGAATGGGCTCGAGTATAGCACAGGTCAGGACTCCACGCCAGTAAAAAGCTTGTCTTTCAAATCGTCGATTGAGCCGCGGACATATTCGGAAACGTTTTTCTTTTGCGACAGCGCTTCGACGATGTGCTCGTCGACCGTCCGCTCAGCAATGATATCGATGATGACGGTGCCATTCTTCTTGTCGGGGCCGAACGCGCGTTCCTGCGACTGCTCACGGTCGATATAATTGAAAGTGTTTGACATGTATACTTCAATCTCGGCAATGCTCATCGTCAGGCCCATGCCACCGGTCGCCGCGTTGCCGACCAGGAACCGCGCATGGCCGCCCTGGAACAGCTTTTTGACGTTGATGTCCCGCTGGTGCTCATCCACTGCTCCGTGCAACTCCACGACCTGATCATCGCCAAACTTTTTCCTTAATGCTGCGCAGACCAGCTGGATCTCGTCCACGTATGCACACCAGACGATGGTCGGCCCGTCGTACTCGTCGGTGACGTCGAGCAATTCGGCAATCTTCGGATTCTCGCCCGGGATCAGTTCCCGATAGAACTTCGATTCGCCACGCTCGCGCTGCTCCTCGGTCGACGCCCATGATACGATGCCACTAGTGATCTCCTGCAGGCGCAGCATCTTCTCGAGCGTGTTCTGCACGATCAGCGACTTATTGTCGCCCTCGACCTTCTTTTCCTTGCGCATCTGATCGTACAGCTTGCGCTGATCGGGATTCAGCTGCACCTCGCGATGAATGAAGATGCTGGGCGGCGCGTCGGGGAAGACCTCCGACTTGCGGACCTGGAAAATATATGGTTCAATGATCTCGATCAGTTCCTCTAGGTTTTGATAGCCGACGATCTGCCGGTCCTCGTACCCGCCCATGATCGCGTATTGGTTGCGGAACGAGTAGAAATCGCCGATGCCGATGATGTCCGGGTCCAGGAACTCGAACTGCATGAAGATATCCATCGGCCCATTGGCGATCGGCGTTCCAGTCATGGCAATCCGAACTTTTGCCTTCTTGCCGAGGTCAACACAATTCTTCGATCGAGTGGCCTGATGATTCTTGATCTTCGATGACTCGTCGACGGCCATTAGCGCTTTCAGGCTCGCCATCAGGAATCGCTCGCAATACTTGGTAGCGGACCCAGCAGCCAGGGACTCCACACCCACGATTAGCCACTTGAAATCGTGCTTACGCGCCATCCAATCGTCAAACTTCTTCGGCTTGCTGGTGTCGAGCAGGTGTGCATCGATCGGGAATGGCGCATGGTCGGCGATCTCGTGCAGCCAGTTCCTGCGGATCGACAGCGGGCACACGATGAGCACATGGTCGATCTCGTCCTGCATACGAAGGGCCGACGCGATGTCTATCACGACTTTCGTCTTGCCGGTACGCATGTCCATGAACAGCGCCAGCGCGTGCAGCCCGTAGCCCTTGTCGAGCGCTTCTTGCTGCTTCTTGCGCGGCTGCGTCTTGAACGGGTACCACGACGGGAAGCGCTTTACGCTCTTACGCTCCACCTCCATCGTTGCGTACTTCTCCTTCAGGCATATGATCGCGTCGCGTGCGCGTTCGCTGAAATGGGCCACACTCGGGCCAAACTTATTGTCTATGAACTGTACATTCGCGCGGATCGCTGGCGCGGTCCAATGCCTGTTCTTGCCGTCCCATCGACGCGTCGGCAGACCACGCGGCAATGAGTTCAGATAGAACGGGCAAGCGATCAGGAATCGGCCCGTTTTAGCATCGTATTCGACCTTGATTTTCTGGTCCATGGGCATGCTAGTACTCCGGAGTTGAATCGATCGTTTCGAACTTGTTTTCGTTGATACGTGAAACTTCGATGTACCAGATTGACAGCAGCTGCTGCCCGACGCGAATCCGGTCAAATGACACACCCATCTGCTTGTTAGCTCGATGCCATAGCGTGCGATTCCGCGGGATGTCCGTCTTCATACGTCGCAGGTAATCCTCGTAATCCATCGCCCTGAACATGATGACGCGTTCGTTGTGATGAACCTGCACCACCGGCATGCCACGCAGTAGCGCTTCCCGGTCCTTCGGGTCCGAACCATCACTCTTCAGGTCAGCCTTGCGTAGAAACTCCTCCATGCGCATCGTCAGCGATCCGTTGGGGCTGGAGTCGAACGGAGCCTCCTCGAGCCTCACTTTCTGGATTAGACCAGCCAGAATCTCGTCTGTCCATTGCGACGGCTTCATTTTGGCCGGCAGGATGATATGCAACTTCTCGGCCGCGCGCTCGCGCACGGACTTCCAACTCATCAGTTCTTCAGTCGTCAGCATGACGGGGACGCCGTTCATGCGAATCTCCCACATAACGGGCTCAGTGTTTAGGTACTTGGTAAGGTCGCTAAACGTTGGCAGGCTCGTGTCCGCAGTCAGGATCTCGTACTCGGATTCTGAGATCCCGAACTTCCGCTTTTTGCAAACGTCCTTATCGCACCACCCTTGCCACGGCTCTTTCTTGCAAAGATAGCCGTAGCTCTTCTTCGCCGCGCTGCGGATCGTCTTATCAGCTTCGGGGAACGGCAGGGGCTCGCCAAATATCTCACTCTGCATCGCGTGCGACATGCCACGCGCGCCCTCGGGGTTCCTCTTCCTGTTGTAGACCGTGATGTGGAATAGCGCCTCGTTACGCGAGCCCTCGCCGATCCCTTCCTTCAGTGCACGCTGGATGCACGGCGGCGCCTCGGAATGCTCACTCCCGAAGAACTGCTCGAGTTGCTCCTGCGTGATCGCGAGCGCCTCGGCGTGGTCGAGGAACAAGTCGAACGCTGACCGCTTGCCGGCCGACACCATGTAGCGGTCGGTGTCGTGCGCGTTGAAGTATGGCAGGTTGATCCAGTTGCCCAGCGCACGCTTGCCTTCTCCGTCCTGCGTCAGCTTGGTCTGCTTGGGGAACACGCAATCCGAGCCCTCGATGCGCAGGTCGGCCATCCAACGTGACAAGATCGTCTTGAGCATATCCGCGCGCAACGGCTCCTGCCCGAACAGGTAGAGGTGCGCGCCGCCCGATTTCGAGCGACACACAACTAATGGCAGCTTCAGTAGACCAACTTCCTTCTCGATCGTCACCAGATCGAGGTCCGCGGTCTTATTGTGGTTGTCAATGTCGATGGCGCCCCACCAGCACAACCCGTCGTCGCGTATCGGCACTATCCCGATGCCCATCACCCCCTTTAGGTGATCCATGTAACGTTGATGATCGGGCGCTTCCTTGATGGTCTGCATCGCCCGGTTCTTGTCTTTATGCGGATCCCACTGCCCAAACGAACGTTGGTTTCCACGAAACAGAGACACAAATCGTTTGCAACGATCTTCATCCATTGGCCGCCCGCCTTCTCAGCAAAAAACTCGATTCTCTATGACACCGATTCTAGCATGCCGTCAACGACACCTGCAACAGCCTCCTTCCACTATACAAACCTACATACACGGGAGGCACCCCAGGTCACCATCATCAGGGGAGGAGCCGCTACTTTCCTGTGTAGCGTTACATGCTGTTGCATGTTGTACGGTCGTACGGTGACTCGGCCGATGCACCGTACACGTGCATTACCGGGCGTCGGATATATGTCTGTACAGTCGTTCAGTCGTTCAGTGACCTCTGAGTGCCCATGGCGTATGCCTCTCTCGCCCCGGGTGTACTGTACGGGGGTATTAAGAACCCTCTGTGACGTCACGGCGCGGCCTGTCGGCTGTACGGTGACTCGAGCCAGTCGCCGTACGACTGTACAGACTCCACCCGCTCGGACTGCCCGCCGTGGTATTTCCCCGTTTTCCGGCTGGGCTACCTGGGTAGCCACGCTATCTCTGGACCCGTCAATCGCTCGGCAATCTCCGAGAGCCTCTCTTCGGCTTTGTTTCGGGACCCGTCCGAGAGGGGGTCTTGGAACAAAGTTTCGAACCCCCTTTATGGTGCGGTGCAGCACGGTCAGTCGGGTCTGCCTGGGGGCTCCTCGCCGGCTCGCATGGCGCGCTCCACCCGAGCCCACCAGCGTAGTCTTACTGCGTCTTCTGCAGCACCTGCGTCGCATTCGACGAGGCTGCTTCGAAGCTCGATGTTGCTGTCTGCGAGCGTGATACCGCTGATTTGTAGGTTAGCGACCTGAGCGGCGAGGCGCTCGGAACGTAATTCCTGAGCGTAGCAGGCGCTTCCGGGATTGGAGTGGATTTCGCTGCGACGGGCAACAGTACTGGCTGTTGCGCGCACGCGCACAAGCTCGCTGCGACCAGCAGCAATGATTCGGTCTTTCTCATCTAATTGCCCTCTCAATTGGTGCAAATCCGCCGCGGCAGCGTCGGCCGCAGCAGTCATGGCGTTTGAGCGCTGGAGCGCGATCGTTAGCTTCTTTTCCCAGTCCCGGTCAGCCTCGGCCTTGACCTTGACGGCCAATTCGTTGACTTTCCGTAGCGCGTACGCCTCTCGGTCGGTGTCCCACAGCCAGTATGCCCCGGCCAGCACCGCCAGAATCAGCCCCCCTCTGATCAGCAGTCCCCACATGATCTAACCCCTCAATCTTATGAATTCTCCGCGCAGCGTCGCGTTGAACTTCCTGCGCTGCACGTGCAGAATTTCGTCTTTCGCCTTCCCTAGTTGTGTTGCGGATGAGCCCAGCTGCGTCGATACTGCGGACAGTTGATCGCGCAGCTGGGCCAGGGCCGCTGAGAGCCCCGACAGTTTCACGGCTGCGGCGTCACGTCGGGATTGATCGCGTCCAGCTTCTCGGCGGTGTCGGCGATTTCCTTGCCCTTGCCGGTCAGCGATGCAACGACCCCTTGTAGCGCCAGCAGCGCGGCGTCCATCTCGGGAGTCGTGTTGCCAGCGGCCTGTGCGGCTGCCAGCACTTCCGCGAGCCCCTTCTCGAGCCGTGCTTCGCCGGCCGTCAGTTGATCGCCAACGGCGGTCAGGCCAGCGACGGCTGCATCCAATGCTGCCTTGAATGATGCTTGATCCATGAGAATGTCCAGTCCTTGCGCTTCGTTACGTAATACGCTACTCAACGTTCGCCGAAGCAATGCGAGCGCCGTGCGTTCAAACTCGGTTGTCATGCGACTCCCAAACTGTCCTTTGCGCCTTGCCACAGCGCCAGTCTCTCCGGTTCTCCGTTAGCAGGGTGATCGGACTCTGCGTTGCCGCGGTTGATCGCGCGGCCAATCTTCGTGTATTCACCGGCATCGGCCAGTGCGTTCAGCTGATGATCGTCCCAAAACAGTCCGGCTGACAGGGCTGCCCATTCAGGGCGAGCCAGTTCATCGGGATAGTCCTCGAAATCGGGGCACAGGATCCCCATTGCGCGCAGTCCGTCACGCACCCTGGCATGATTCGTTCGGCCTGTGGTTTGGATGAGCCCGTGTCCCTTGAATCGTCGACCGTCACCGGGCTGGTTGTTTCCCAGGTCCTTGCGTCCTTCATAGCCCTCCTGTGCCGGGGTCGGCCCCCACACTTCCGCGGTGTAGCGTAGTCGAGCCGATTCGTGACTGATCTGAGCCAGGAACGCCGCTTGCCGCTGTGGAGTGTTGATGTTGAACTCACGCATTGCATCATTGAGGTACTCGCGCCAGTAAGCAGCACTCGAGAACGCACAATCGCAAGCCTCGGCTATCTGGTCCGCGGTGAGGTCGCTCATATGTCGCGCCTCTTCATCGCGTCGTCCTTGTAGTCCGATGATGGGTCATCGTTTGATTTGACACGTGTGCCGCTCTGGTTGATGCTGAACCCGCCAGCCAGAGGGGTCCATATGTCCTCCTCCGGGTCATGCGGGTCCGGCTCTTTGCTAACTTTTTTGTCGATTGGTACTGTCAGCGGGTCGATGGAATCGAGTGATCCGGGGGAAGGAATCGTCATTTCATGCTCCTCGCGGCAATTGGTGGTCGCACTTCTCCGTGGTCTTCCCCCTGATAGTGATGCTTTGACTGCCACGTCTTCCAGGCCACGCCGCAGCCGTAAACAGCGACGCCGACTAGGAACGACGCCACGCGCCAGCTGCCACGATGCGCCGTGAATGCATGGTAGATGATCGGCAGACAGGATATGAAAACGATCGCCATTCCGATATTTTGAGCCCAATTATCGCGAAACCTTTCGGACCGCAACCCAGCGAAACACAGCAGACACACGACGAAAGCTGTGATACCTGTTGCCTCGTCCATCAATCCGAAAAGGTTGTTAGTCATGGTTGCGGTCCTTCCGTTGCAGGTGGTTGACCCGTGGTTTTGGCAGATCTCGTGCCATCCTCCGGGTTCGTGTTCCTTGCACCGGTCCAGCGCGCAATGCGTTCGTTGAATGGCTTCGCGAATTCCAGCTGCATGATCGTCTCCAGGACTTTTAGAGTCACTGATACGGCGATCAGTCCGATCCCGAAGCCGGTCAATTCGACCGGTACTTCGTACTTCTTCGACAGCCAGTCAATGACTGGCCGCAGCACCAACACCGGCACTGCCCCCATCACGAATTGAACGCCCACGACGACCATTCCGTCTTTGTACTTCGACATTGCCGCCAGAAGAGCCCCTCCGAGCCCCGGCGCGTGCCTCATGAAATCGTTGTCCATCGTTGCCCCTTCGACGTACCCGTTAGCCCCCATCCGACCTTCAGGAAGAGCCGTAAATCACCGCGGCTGCTGCCAAAAGTGTGATCACGACCGGAGCGGCGCCCCATGCCGTGAATTGCCAGTCCGCGGTCTCCACTCCGTGCATCGGCTGCTCGCCGGCTGCGATCGCGGCCTTGTTGCTTTCCAAATCTCTGTGTTCCTTCCAGAACCCGATGCCGAATGCCAGCATGGTGGCGACTACCGCGGCAATGACGAGCATGACTGCAATCAGGACCGAGGTCGCGAAGCGGTGATTCATGCGACTCGAGACATTCAAGACCGAGTACATGACGGCGCCCTGGGTCACCAGGGAAACGACACTGCCTAGCATCGCAGCCCACGAGCCACGCATGTAGTGATTCGCCTTGTCTTGCGGGTAGACCTTCGACAGAACGGTTTGATAAATGCTCATGATTCAGTCCTTCAGTTGCGGCCAGATGACCTCGTGGGGGAAGCCGGGCTGTTTGGGAAGATCGCGCAGCAACTGGCGATATGTGGTCAACGCATCGCTCGGCTTGTTGCCGAGTTCCATCGCTCGAGCAACACGCCAGTCAGTCTCGGTCAGCATTCTGTCACGCCTCGCTCGCACCATGTGCTCTGCACGCTGATGAAACTCGGGCGGAGGATCACGGCTGACGACCTGCATCGTATTCAGATCCACCCGATTGAAAAAGTGATCGTAAGTGCCCTCGACGTAGCCGCATCCTTCAGGGATATTCATCGCCAGCATCTTCGGGTCGGATGTGTGCAGCGACACCCCGGTGAGTTCTCCGGTGTCCAGACGGTAAAAGCTGAAATTGCTCATCGCTTGATCGCTGCCAATCTCAATTGAACGTTGTCGCAGTTCACCGCTTTAACACCAGTCGATGCCGCTGCGGCGTGAATCTTGATTGCAAGAGCCAGGGTCGCACCGTTGGCCACACTGAATTGGAACACAGCAGCTGGGCCGCGTTCACCAGTACGATCGGTGTTTACTGGGTCGAGTGTGTAGGTCGCATTTCCGCCGACAGCGCCGGTCTGGTCTAGGTAGATTAGGTGCGTTGTTAGGTTAATCAGCGCGTATGGGAAAACCTGAGCAATTGCAGTCTCGACCTGCACATCGATGGTGGCCCCTGTGTCATTCACGTACGACAAGCTAACAGCCGTTGTCGTCACATCGGTCGAAGAAACTAGGCTAGCGGCCGCGAACGTCGCCAGGGCTGCGGCAACGGAAGTCGCGGATGCGAGCGCCAGTGTGGTCGTCGTAACCACACCGGGGCGCAAATCGGTGAATAGCGTGCCGTTAACGAACAGCTGCCCTTGTTGGGTGATCTGGAAGGATGCGTGACACCACGCCCCGGTGTCGTTGTCCACGTCACCCTTGTACGCCTCAAACCCGTTGCCCTGACCGCAGCCGGGGATGCCTATCAGAATGTAGGCGGATTTGGCTCGGAACGACGAGGCACCGAAAACGATCGCGCTTGCTCCGCATCGGTACATGGCTGCATCGAGCCCGGAGTCCAGCCGATGCAATTGTGGCTCGTCGTAGGTCCACACTACAACGACAGAATCGGCGCCACTAGCATTCAGATCCGTGGCCAAGGTCGAGGCAGTGAATCCGCCGACAGCACCGACACCATAGACGTCGTAGACTCGGCCGAAGGTCGCAACCCCGGTGGCGCGATCGAAGCGCACCATCATGTAGCTACGGCCAGCGCCCCAAACCACGAGATCCGCGGACTCGGTATTGTGTAGTTGGGCGTCAACTTCGGACGGATACCCGGAAGCAGCGCCGCCGTACGCACTTACGCGAAGTTGACAGGCGCGTGCCGTGATCGGATTGAAGGCCAGCTGCGAGACAGACCCGGCATGCTGAAACGAATTGTCGAGCGAAAACACCAGATTCATCGGGGCTGGCGTAACCCTCAGCAGGGTGTTATTTTTCCGATATTCAACTACGCAGCCCGTGTAGCGGATCGAGAATCGATCACCAGCTGCGTACCCACCACCGACGTTGCTCACTGCTGCCACGGAACTCTCATAAATGTCGATCGTGGCGTCGAATCTGGTGAAGATCGCATAATCGATCGATGCGTAACTGGCGTCTAGCGTTGGGTCAGTGTTGACGCCAACCATCAAGTTCTTGTCGGCCTGATCGACGACGTAGGACACCTCGCACGCATTCGAAATCGGCGCTTGGCTATAGACCCCCATGTTCCATGCCGTCGTGTCGCCACCGATCTTGGCCGCTGAATTGCCGACGACGAACAAGAATTTGTCGGAGTTCGTGCCGTGTTTGATCAGCTTCAGCAGTTCACCGCGAGGAACGGTCGTGATGGCTACTGTGTATGACAGATAGGCAGGCGGCCCTCCGACACGCAGCGAATTGATAGCGTACAACTCGAGTGTCAGGATGTCGCCTTCGCGCGGCCCCTCGAATGACACGCTGAGTTCATCGCCCGGGACCTCGATCCGGTTCCATGTCGGCGGATACGCGCGGCGCCAGTTCAAAACGATCCGGCCCGTGCCAGTCATCATCAGGGCGTCGGTCGGAGCGTTCCAGGCAACGGTGATACGCGGGACGATTGTCCCATCCGGATGCCGGGTCGGTGTGGTCGTCGGCGTTCCGTTGAACGTCATTGCTGCGACGATGCTCGGGTCAGGCAATCCGCTATTGGGCGTCGGGTCGAGCGTAGCCGCGTCAGCCAGATCGTAGACCGTGGAGGCATCCTCCTGCAGGGTCAACATCACGACGGACGAGATCGAGAATTGCCAGTCCGTCACGCGATACGCCTTGGCCGACAGCCCATACTCGGCGCTGGTCACCGTCACGCGATCGCCGATCTGCAATGGCCACGCGCGCAGCTTCGCCGGAAAGACGATCACTTGACCGTTGCGGTTGTCCTCGACATTGATGCGCGCAAGGTTTCGACAACGCACCGCATTGTCCGAGAACCAAAACGATTTGCCGGCCCAAAGCGGTTCGCCGTCACCCGACAGGAATGTCGCGTTCTGGTAGTCATCATAGCCGATGCTCGCGGACTTGGAACGCGGGATGAATTGGCCATGAATCCCGTTGTACAGTTCGTTGTATCCGGTGTCGCAACGTGGAAGCGAGATAAACCCGTCGAGGTCTGCCTCGGTCAGATCCATGACCGGAACTTTCCACGCGCCGGCCTGGATTATCCAAAGGCCGCTGTCGGTCGCACGACCGGCCATCGCGTCGACCATCTCCTCGAGGATCGACTCCTTCGAATCTGCAGTACTGAATGCACCATTCAACGTGTAGGTAGGGTAGTCGAACCATGTGCACGTATGAGTGCCGGTCCCGGCCGTCGTGATGTCGATGATCGTGCCAGCAAGGGAGTTGGCAACGGATGTGCACAGCTGGTACTTTTTGCGGTTGTCCGCGGCTTCCCCGACTTCCCGTAGGTAGTAGGTCGTCGCCGTTGCGAGCGGGGCCGGGAGCGTGCCGGTCGTGGTGAAGCGAACCCCATCGAGTCTACTCAACGGAGACTCGAGCGGCAAGATCATCAAATTGCCAGAGACATCGACCGTGAATGTCTGCGAGTATGCCTGGGCGGATGCCAGCGAGCGCGCATCACAATCGTTTGCAGCTTCCTGCTGGATCGTGCCGTCGATGTCGGCCAGCGCGATCTTGTAGCCCCATTGGGCCTGTAGCCAGTCGTCGATGCAGACGGCCGGATTCTCGGTGTAGATCGTCGTGCTAGTGCGTCGATCGAAGCACAAACGGCCCGATACGAAGAAGGTCGGATTCACGCCCGATTGGTGGCGCTGATCCTCGAGATCCAGCGTGAGCACGATGTAGGCCGCGCCACGCAGCCGATGCGACGAGTCCCACTCCGTGGGGAATAGCCCATTCAGGTATGTGTCGACCGTCTGTGACGGAGAGCCCAAATGCTTCTGTATGCGGACACTCTTTAGAGGGCTGTCGATCTTGTAATTGATCTGAACGCTGCTGAATCCGGCCGTTGCGTTGGTCGTGATGCGCGTGTTGCCGATCGATAGTGTGATCCCGGCCGTCACATCGACTTGGTTGAAATTGCCGGATACCGGATTGTCACCATAAACTGCGATCGCGTTGATGAGCGATGCCACTGCATCAGGGACGTCGACGAAAGTATCACCAGCAACGATCGTCGCCATCCGGCTATCGAATCGTGAGATGTAGAACGGGCTGCCGGCGATCGGGTATCCATTCCCATCGAGCGTGCCGACCGCAACGCCATCCAGGTACACGTCATGGATCGCCGCAATCTCGTGGTGCGCAATCTCGATCACGAAATGCTTGAGGCAATCGGGCCTGTTGTAGGAGACTCCAGCCTCGGTGCGCGATGCCTTGTCAGAAGTGAAGGCCGCGATGATGTCGCCGCCCACGACCTTGCGCCCGTACACGATTCGCCAGAACGGAGCCTCGCTCAATAGCGTTACGCTCTGCTCCTGCAAACCGGATAGCCGCTGCGCTCTGGCCATTGCATCCGCAGTGCGCTGGGCCTTGCGTGCCTTCGCGCTGCCGTAGACGCCGGCAACGATTATCAGGCCGACCTGAACGTAAACATTCGAAATCAGAACCGTGCCGAGGTACAGCACGACCGAGATCGGGTCTGCCAGCGCCGTGATGGGCAGGAGCGCCAGCGCAGCCGCGAC
>Ga0134123_10000082_pt1 | contig 58558 bp, 86 predicted proteins | sample KB303_FD_96460 | JGI IMG/M metagenome (GOLD analysis project Ga0134123, IMG submission 96460) | Terrestrial soil microbial communities without Nitrogen fertilizer from Kellogg Biological Station, Michigan, USA - KB3-0-3 | ecosystem: Environmental > Terrestrial > Soil > Unclassified ...
TAATAAACAAGGACAACCACTCCACCATTTCCACCACCACCTCCGCCACCTGCCCCTCCGTTTCCTGCACCGCCAGTTCCGTCAAATCCGTTTCCTCCATTGCCTCCATTTCCTCCTTTTGATTCAATAGCTGCCGAAGCACCGATAACAATTACTGCGAAGGCAATAAAGATAGTACCTCCATTCGTACCTGGGGCTCCTCCACCACCGCCCCCTCCACCAGCACCAGAAGTAATAGAACCTCCTCCACCACCGCCCCCACCAGCAGAATTTGCAGAACCTTTTAATTTAATAGTCGCACCCGTAGCAGTAATATCAAGCATCTCTCTCATTAGCCAACCTAAAATGAACTTAACTAATGCAAGCGTTGCCGTACCCCCAGTGCTTGAACCACCAGAAGACGGACCCGTTCCGTTTCCTTGGGTTCCACCACCACCAGCACCTCCAGCCACTCCATTCCCACCAATAGAGTTTGAAATAGGTGTACCAGTTTTAGAGCCTCCTGCTTGACCAACGTTTACCGCCTCACTTCCGCCATTTCCACCATTCTCTGCTGGGAAACCAATTAAATATCCATCTGCCATAGCCACCCCAACACCACCATTAGCACCAGAATTGTTCGTGGCGTTTGAACCATTGCCACCATTGGGGCCATTCCTCTTAATTTTAGAAGTACCGTTCATGGTTAGCGTACCAGTACCAAAAATGCGGTATCCTGCGGGGTCTAGGGTAGTACCCGTAGCCATTGTCATATTCGTATAGTAAACATCTCTTGTAAGCGTATAATCGCTACCAGATTTTGTTGAACCAGCAGGGGTTGAAGCTCCATCAAAGTCAGCCGTACCATCCGAGCCGTCTCCGTACATATTAAAAAGACGCTTGTAGGCATCTACAAATTGCGTCCATATTTCGGTGAAGTTACTGTTCATATTGCTGGCATCCAACTCATCGCCAGCAGCGAAAGTTACGTTTGGCTTTGACATATTTTTTAACTAATAGTTACTTTGTAATCAACAGTTAAAGATTCTGTATTTGATTTCGTTAATGGAAGCTCTGCGGTTTCTGGGTCGGCAATTCGGCTAAATAACTGACCAGTGTTTACAGTTCCAGTTCCGTCAATAAAATGACCAACTTCGTAATATGTTCCCGTGGTTTCTGTTGCCGTAAAGAAGGTTGAGATATAAGCTACGTTTGATGAATATGTTTTTGAACTGATAACTTTTCGGAAAACTTCCGTGCCAAGTTGGGTGTTTCCATTTGCCGAACCAGTTGCATCGCTTCCCAATGCACAATAATTTAAAATCCCCGTGTAGGTGGTTGTTCCTGCAAGAATCATGGCAAAAACAGTTCTTCCAACCGTTGGGATTATATTAGTTTTTACTATTTTTCTTTTAAGAAATTTGCTGTGAAAAACTTCTTTTAAAGCATCAAATTCTTTTCCTCTTAGCGTTGCAAGTTTCGCCTCCATGGCCTTAGCCTCTGGGGTGCTGACATCGCAAAAGTAAAATGTTGCTTCGCCCTTCATTTGTAAAGTGTCATTCATAGTTTTATGCGACAAAGTTGCAGCCCCTATTAAAGAATGCTGGTCGCTTCCTGTCAGCATCGCTGGCGGGAAAGTACGGAGCATACACCCAAGTGGGTGGGCTGTCTTTAATCATTCTAATTAACGTTTCGCCGACAACCATTGTGTCAAGCGTTACTAAACTAATTCTATCAAGAGTTTGATTAAAGTGCAATTCTTCTGCAAACGTCATGGTGTCAATATCTTCTAGGTTTATGGTAATATCCAATACTTCACCCTCCTGTCTAAACACTCCAACCTTTTTGTTGGTGTCATCAATTTGCTTCATCAAAAATTCCACGATTCCAATCACTCGTGCCGTTGAACATTCTATTTTGTAATCCAGTCTTTCTGGGGTTTTGGTGGTCGTGATAACCTTGTTAATGGTGAAATCTTGGTTGAGCGTTCGTATATCCGATTGGATATTGATATGCTGACCAGAGCGTAAGCCATTTCTTGCTGTTTTGAATGTCGCCTTTTTAATCGGTAACGCATAATCGGTAAATTCCGCTTGGGCTCGCTGTCTTGCCGCTTCTTTGGTCTTAATTAACTTATCCACAACCACCCATTCATGTTCTCCGTAAGTTGCAACCGAAGCACTATTTTTTGCCTTTACCAATACCACTATCAATGGACTGCCTGTAACAACAACGTCTCCACTGCCTGGGGCAGAGTTAAATTTGATAACCTTTTCTTGGTAGTTCCACAAACAATCAAAACTTGTTGGGTCATCAATAAAGTCAACGCCAACAGTTTTTCCAACACCTCCAACGGTTACGGTAGGAGAAACATCATATCGGTATGGAAGTTTGAAGCTCTTAGTGGTTCCATCGCCCGTGCCAACCTTGTCGCTTCGGCTGTCGCCAACATACTCACCGCCTCGCACATAGACAATATTTCTAATTTGTTTATTGTCATCGTTCACTTCTAAACTGTTAAAAACATAGTTTCCGTTGGTGTCGGTTAGGTCAAACGGTGCAACCTCTCCCGTAGTCTTTGGGAAAAAATGAATGTCTTTGTTGTAATCAATGTACCAATCAAAGCCTATAAGTTCAGCAAGTTGCTGGATGCAATCAGATGGCTTTTTGTAGTTAAACAAAATATATTCTAGGGTAACTCCGCTGGCCTGCACGTTTGCCACAGTAAATCCCGTGGTGTAGGTGGAAATAATATCGGTTACGATATCTTCCACAGCCATGCTTTCATAGGTATCAAAAACCAGCTTTCGGTTAAGCGTATAAGTGTAATCAGAACATTCAACATCATAGCTGATGAGTTTTCCTCTAATGCTTTCGGTAACTTTGATAATCACTCCCGCAAAAATCTTTTCTCCGTGATAGTAAACAATGATTTCGCTCTCAATCCCTGGCTTCCAAATTCTGCCTTCGTAGCTCTTGGTGGTAAATTGCAGGTTATCAATTTGAGAGGTGATGATGTCTTCTTTTCTAAAAGAATCCCAATCAATGAAGTCAACTTTATCCACACCATCAACCATCACAATAAAAGCCTGCGACCCAGGCGAAGGGCTGGGGCTAATAGAAGGACTGACTGATGGTGATACTGATGGTGAAACAGAAGGGCTTACTGATGGACTTGCCGAGGGGCTAATAGATGGACTTCTTGATGCAGAGGGGGATTGGCTAGGAGATGAACTTGGTGAAACAGATGGCGATACCGAAGGAGAGCTAGAAGGAGAAACCGAGGGGCTAGCGGAGGGGCTTGCAGAAGGACTTTTTGAAGCGGAGGGAGAAGCGGAAGGGCTTGAACTGGGTGAGGAAGATGGCGAAGCTGAAGGGCTAATTGATGGAGATTTTGAAGCAGAAGGTGATAAAGAAGCTGATGGTGATGCGGATGGGGAGGAAGATGGAGATGAAGAAGGGCTAACGGAAGCCGAAGGTGATGCGGAAGGGCTAGAACTTGGTGATATTGAAGGGGATTTTGATGGGGAAATTGATGCCGAGGGTGAGGCAGAGGGTGAGGAAGATGGCGAGACGGAGGCACTAGGCGAGGCGGAGGGACTTGATGAAGGAGAGACGGAGGCGGAGGGGGAGGCCGATGGTGAGGAGGAAGGAGAAACAGATGGTGAGCGTGAAGCGGAGGCCGCTCCAATAAAGTATTTTGGAATGGCTAAATTGTTCTGCTCAAACCACCAGCAAAGGTGGATAGGTTTCCAGTTTAATAGCGTTTCTTCTTTAACAAAAAGCGACAGAAGTTTGTGGCTCCAACTCGTCAGATTTTCTATTGTCTTTGCTAAAAAAGTTTTCATTTAAGTAAGGGTTCTGGGATAATTTCTCTCGTTCCAAAATAATAAATTCGGTTTGAAAGTCGGTTGGGTTTGTTTGAGCCATATCGGATAAATCTTTTTCGGTATGCAGAAACATCGGCATCATCAATGGTGTTTAAGATTATGTAGTTGCAGATTTTTCCTACGGCTTTGGCAAACTCATCGGTCAAAACAAATTCGCACATTCTTCCATCAAACAAATCTACAATGCAAACGTCAAAGTGTCCGCAATGTTTTATATATTCTCGTGCATCCTGCTGAATAAATTCTACTCCGAATTGTTCCTGGCATGGCTTAATATCCACTGCGGTTATTGGGACGGCTCCATAAATAAGTCGTGTGAGTCCTGCCACGGTTCCACCTGCAAATCCCAAAATGAGTACACTCTCTGGCTTAAACTGTGGCACCATATAAATCCAAACTCCGTTCGTCAGATAAGCAGTCGGTGGATTCACGGAGTCTATTAAGCCTTCCGAGTTTCTCATTTTTTCAATCATACCCGTATGTTCAGTTTTAATTTATCAATAATCATGTCGCCGATTTCTTCGGCAACACTGCGGTCAAGGTAGGTTCCACCGTTAATGTTGACCACAATTCCTCCACCTCCTGCCAAAGCACCTGGATTTTGCATAGCAATAATAAAGTCCTTCGGGTCGGTGCTCACAATATGACCGCCTTGAACCACTCCGTCCTTGATTCCAAGGCTACTTTTAACACTGCTAACTGCCCCTCCAACGGCTCCGCCGATGTATTGGGCTGCTTTCTGCCCCCACTCATAAACCCTTTGAAAGGCGTTGGCTACGGCGTTTATAGCGTCTGCAAAGGCTTTAATCTGGGCACTGGCTTGTTGCACAATGAAGTTCACCACTTGGGTTATGAGGGTCAGCACCCTTGCCAAGGTATCAAGCATGATACCAAGAATGCTTACCACTAACACGAATGCCCCATAGAGAGCCGCTCCGAAAACAATCACCAAAGGTTGGGCTGCTTTCCAAAGTTCCAGCAAGCTCGGTAAGAGTTGCGTGGCAATAGTGTTCCAAAGGTTCTTTAAAGCTGGGAAAAGTTTAGTGGAGAGGTCTTGCCACAGTTGGTTGAAAATCGGGGTAACAAAGGTAGCCAAGGTTTCCCACAGTGCCATTAAGACTGGCATAATATTGGTGCTGAAATAATTATAGAGTTCGGTGGCTATGCCCATCAGACTTTTTACGGTGTCAATGAAAAATTCAAACGCATGGCGTAGGTCAGTCATTACTCCCTGTAAGAATTGCAATATATCAATCTTTGAAAACTCGGTCAGAAGGTCTTGCCAGTTTATATGCAGTTGGGAAACAATCGCTGCAAGACCAATCGCTACTGCAATAATAATTCCAATCGGCCCCGATAGAGCAACGAATCCTGCAATAATCGGACCAATTATTAAACCAAGCGTACCAACCGCTGCAACCACTCCCGATACTGCCAAAGCCACCAGAATAATGTTTCTGGTGAGTTCTGGGTTGGCATTTATCCATTCCGTAATTTTTAAGATGACGGGGGCGATTGAGTTAAGCAGGCTTGAAATAACTGGGATAAAAGAATCACCAATCGCCTGTTTTAAGTTATTAAAAGTTTCTTTTAAGACAAGCAGTTGCACTTCCAAGGTGTTTTTTACGGCTTCTGCCCTGCCTCCTACGAGCTCTTGCACCTTTGCAAAAATCTCGGCTGCGGAAGCACCGTCTTCAAGCTTAATTCCGTATGCCGTTAAAATCCTCGCTTGTCCTGCGAGGGCTTTTGAAAGGCTGGTGGCCGCTTCTTCAAGGGTGATATTTTTTGCCCGTGCCAAGTCCATTGCCAAAGAAGTATCAGTGATAGATTTCTTTACATCACCCGTAACTTGGAAAAACTTTGACATGGCAACCGCCGCAGTCTCATCGTCAAATCCTAATTGCACCGCTGCTTTTGAAGCACTAATAAAAGCGTCCCTCGCTTTGTTTAATTCCTCTTGGGTTATTTTTATCGTCTTGGTAATCCCAATGGTCTTGGTATCTACCGCCCCAAGCTTACTTCCGTATTCCTGTATTTTTAAGTTAAGCCCCTCAATTTGGTTTCTGGTTGAGGCAACTTGGATAGCGTAATCAGCTTGTGATATTTTTCCCTTTGAAAGCTGGTTGTTAAGGTCTATGAGGTTTTGTTGCTTATCTCTGATGGCAATGCTAGCGGCTTGAATCTCATTCTTCATTTTCGCCGCTTCCACGCCTGTGATTTTCAGACTGCTACTGGTAAGGGTTAATCCCGTTGCCACTTCAATCGCCCTTCCTTTCATAGAACTTAGGGCTGCGTCAAAGTTCGCCATTTTTAGTTGAGCATCAGCGGCCTCTTTAACACTCAATACTAAGCCTGCTGAAATCGCACCAAAAGCGGCAGTGCCAGCTATTGCCATGCCTTCAAATGCGGGTTTCATATCAGTCAGCGTTCCGCTAATTCTCTTAGCTACCGATGAAACCTCGTCCGTCATCCTTGCGATAATGTCTATGTATTGATTAGCCATCGTGGTTTGATTTATTCTTCTTATTTTGGAAAGCAGCTTCGGTGTTCCTCATTATCAGGATGCATTCAATAAACCAAGTTGGCTGGGAAAGATATTGTTGGTATGTCCATCCCATTTCACGGCAAATGGTAACTATCTTCATTTCTTCCGTGGCAGCACCACTTCCCGTTTGTAGAACATAGGCATAATCGTTAGCTACTTCGTTTTTTTTTCCTCTAAGTTGGTGATTTGCTTTACCTCGTCAAGAACAATTTTGAATTCTTCTGCTCTTAATTCAAGCAAAGCATCAAGCACGTTCTCTGCTTTGCCGTCAACTGATACCACCACCTGTGAGACCTGCTGATTTTCAATTTCGTCTACCACCTCGGCTGGAAAGGCATCAATTTTCGGTATTGATTCATTCATGTCAACCTTGACATATTTCATCATTACGTTTCTGATAGCCCTATCCTCTTTAACATTCAGATAGGTTTTAAGCACTATCGTATGTTCCCCCGCCTTAATTTGTTTCGTTTCCCGTTCCATTTTGTTTGGAGTTATTCGGTTTTTCCGAACAACTGGTTAATTATTAGTAAGAAGATACTCCGTTGATAAGTTGGAGAGTGCTCCACAACCTTGTATTAGCAAGGTCAAAGTACACTTCAAAGTTAATGTTTTGAGCGGCGATGTCTCCAAGACCTCCCTTCTTTTCCCATGCGTCAAACATGACTTTTGGAAATACCATGTCTAAGGTTGGGAATTGGGTAGCTCCTAAAAGCTTTGGGCAAACCAGTTTAATCTCAACTGCTTTGACGGTGTTATTTAACATGTAGTCCCTCCATGTTCGGTCTTCGTAGTTCAGTTCCAAAGAGCCCTTAATCTTAAAGCCCTTAATTATAATATCCTCTGGTTCCAAGGTTCCCAGCACGTCAATTTTTCCAACGCTCTTGGCAATTTCAATGTTGAAGTTCTTCAAGCTAATGGCGGTGGCCGCAGACAATAGGCCAGTGTCGTTTGCCACTTTGAAAATCAAGTCGCTTCCAATGAACCGCTTATCAATCTGGTAGCTGGCGGTCGGGGCGGTTTCATCTTGGTGCACCTTAGAGATAAAGTTAGCTACGAAGGTAGCAATCTTTCCAACTGCTATGTCAATTTTCAGGGAGTTAATCATCGCCATTCGGAAGTTAGAAGAACCAACTGGGTCTTTTAAGTGGATAGATAAGCTGGTGCCAGTTACATTGTTTGGCAGGGTGTAGTCGTGAGAATATACACCAGTCTCCAATAGAGTTGGAGTGTCGGTTCCGCAAAGAGCCAAGAGAATCAATCCGAAAGAGTTCACATTGATTTCTCCTTCAATATCTCCCTCCGCCCATTCGCTGGTAACGTAACCAGTCATGGCCGCATCGGTGATGTGCCCATAACTTGATTCCGTCATAGCTCTATTGACCTTGTCATCAAACGTCAGAGCTGTTTTAGGCAACCAATAAGTCGCCGCAACTCCCGTGCCTTTGCTGGATTCCTTTCCGATACCGACCTCCACTAAACGATTTACAAATTTTGTCATGTTTTTTTAGCCTAACTTCAACCGAGGTCTCATTAAGCAGTTATGTTAATTGATATTTTTACTTTTATTTCCATTTCCGCTTTCATGTATGGCGGTGAAGGAATTAACTCATCGGTCAATGCGGGCTGGCAGATAATCATCGTTTCATCGCTGGCTAGCTGTACGCTGGATAATTGCTGGTCTCGGTCAAAGGCGTATAAGATGTCGTCCACTGCTTGCAAAACCATGTCTCGTGCCTTTTTCTCGCTGATGGTGCCCTCTGCAACCTTCACAATGACTATCAGCTTATACACATACACTCTCTGGTTCTCAATCGTTGTTTCAAACTCTGAATCGTTCTTTTTGGCCGCAATCATCACGGCTGGGTAGCCATTAAATTCTTCGGTCGGGTAATCAGCCACTTCTTGGATAGTAGAGATGCTTTGTAGCTTGGCTTTAATTGCGTTTTGAATGCTATGAAATCCCATGGTTACATCTCTAATAATTTTTGTATTCTGTTGTTGATTATCTGTTCAAAGTTTGGCCTAAATTGCGTGGCTGGCTGTTCCAAAAACTTTGCTTGCCCTGTTCTGTGCCTTGCTCGTTCGTTCTCGTGAACGTAGAGGGCATAATCGGTGTGGGCACCCACCACCACTTCCAACCTATTTCTTTCCCAAACCTGGGTGGCTCCTCGCAATCTTCCTGTGTCTACTGGCACCAATGGCTTTGCTTTTCCTTCTAAGAAATAACCAACTTCCCACATCGCTTCGGACATTTCCTGCACAAAGTTTCTTGGCATGTCTTGGAATTTCTTCGTTACTTCCGATAGGTTTTTTATATTAAGTTGGATTTCCATGCTATTTTACTTTCACCAAGACCACATATTTGTGCACCAGATTTCCAATCTCCGCTGGTATCGTTACGCTTCTGACTTTATATTCATTGTTGTCTTCATCTACAATTTTATCCCCAACCTCAATGTCGGTGTCCTCCTCGCAAAACATTTTGTAGGTTTTGCCTGGGGCTTCTCCCATTGCCAGGGTTTTCTCATCAGATACTCGTTGGATTGAAGCAATGTCGGCGGTGATGGTGCTGTAAATAAACTTATCGGCTCCCAGCGGTGTCAGTCTTGAAATGATGATTTGATTTGTTAATAAGTTTCTTAAAGTCATACCACTATCTCTCGGTACGCATCTAAAATGTCATAAATTCCTAGGCGGTCAGATGCTTTTTTGACACTTTGGTACGTTACAGAGTATTCACCTAAACTCTCCGACTTAATATCGCCTGTGGAATTTATATAATTATCCTCTACCATCGCCGCAACCATCTGGGTCGCTGCGAAAGCTAGGTCGTCTGGGATGGCGGTGCTGAATCCGAACTTTCCTGTTACCACAATGTTCTGATGGCCTCTCTGAAAGTGAGCTACCTGTGAACCAAGCCTCAATGTAATCTGGTTGAAATAGCTTTTATTTTCTGGGTAAAGTTTGTAATCGCTTGCGGTAAGAGTAAAGAGCAAATTGCCAGTATCATCATAAATTTTAATTGCGGTTATCTCGGTGGCATCGTCAATCAACAAGGTGTCGCTTCCGTCGCCGTCATATTTTCGGTCTTCGGAAGTCCCAGATTCAAAAGTCCTGCCCGTGTACTTATCAATAAAAGCTTTCACTGCCGCAATGAAGTCGGACAATGAAGTGAGCGGGCTTGGAAGGGCTGACAGTCCAAGGTATTGTAAGACTTTTGTTTGCGTGGTGTATCCCATACTAAATTACTTTCTTGGTTTTATATTTTTTATGTCCTTCGGTCTTCATCATCTTGTCGGCAGGGGCTTCTTGAAAATTAGAGGTCTGATACTTTTCCTCTTTGTATAAAATTGCTAAACCTCTATCAATATAAAAATGTGCTTCGTTGTTGCCAACTACTTTGACATCTCCCACTTCGTTATCTTGATAATTTTTTAGAAACTTTATTTTTTGCATAATGTTTTTTACTTAACCCTTGGGAGTTGCTGGCGGAAGAAGATAAATCCGCCAGCAGAGCTCACAAAGTTAGGTTTTAAGGAATTGCGTCTAGCTTCCTCAAAGCTGCTTCTAGCACGCATGTGCCACCGATTCGCTCAACAACACGGATACCAACTTGGTCGTGTTCCCAAGCACTGCCCGCTTCGTTAGAAACGGTAACGGTGATGCTCCTTCGGTCGCCCATCCAATAAGCTTGTTTCAAATCACCGAAATAAATCTCGGCATCAGAAACCCAGTTATTTTCGTAGACGGGGTGTCCAAGGATTGTCGCAGGTCCAGCTTGGCTGATGGGTTCTTGCCAAATATAACGACCATTGTTATCTTTGACTTTCCTCAACTCCATGATATTCGTATTGTTCATCAAGAATACTGCATTTCTGCGGTACTTTTGAGGCAACGAGTACACCAAACGAATGATGTTATCAAAGTCAAGGTTCCCAGAGCAAGTAACAGACGTTAAGCTACAATTTGCGATACCAGTAGGCTGACCAGAACCAGTACCGATAGTCAAAACTTTGTCTTCCTCTTGCCTTAGGGCTTCGGAGAACAAACCAATGATTAACTGTACAATGTTCCAATCAGATGCATCTTCCACCAATTCCTCTGATGCATAAAGAATAGCAGCGACTTTGTATGCCGTAAGAGTTTTTTGATTAAACTCGGCAGAGGTCGTGGTTTTCTGCGTATTCTCGGCTGTCCAGTAAACTTTTGGTTTGGCAGTTAAGGTAGGAATGTTCATTGATAGCCTTAACATCGGGACAACTCTCACTAAACTTCGCATCGTAGTTGGGTCTTCCAAATCTGCGATAAGTTCAGCTCTGAACTCGGTTGGGACTAGGTATCCACCATCGGCGGAAACGCCTTCGGCTAATGCTTTCACAACAGCCTTGTCGTTTTGTACCAATCCCATGAAGAATCCGACAATTTTCTCCTCCTTGGTCAACGCTTTCACGTCTTCCTTAGAGAAGTCCTCTTTTCCAAAAATTTTGGTCAACAAGGTAGCTTCTATCTCCTTGCCTTGAACTTTTTCAAGTAAACCTTTTACTTTGTTCAGACCTAATTTTTTCTCCACCTTGGACACGATGGCATCAACCATCTTGTCAACTTCCTTTTCGTCGGCTCCTTCCTCCCCTTCTGGGGCATCAGAACCTTCTACTTCCTCCTTTTCAATGTCTTCTTCTTTTTCTAAATCTTTGTTCATTGTGGGTTGAAAAACTATAAACTATTCTTGCTCCTTTTCTTGTCGCAAGATTTCGTTTATGTTCTTCGCTATTTTTTGCAGTGCCCGTACTTTAATTCGGTTCTTCCGTGATTTATGTACCTCCACTGGGCGACCTTTTGCTGATTTATCTTCTCCATCCATTTCAGGAGATGCAGTTTTCTGCAACTCTTGAAGGACGGAAATCGCATTTGTCATGGAACCTATGGCGTCATCCATCAATGCCAACGTTTTTTTAGAGAGAACTCTACCCTCCTTTGCCATTAAACCAATCTCCTCCATTGCTAATTCCATAGCGGATATTTCCATTTCTTCAATTTTCTTTTCAGCTTTTTCTTCCACTTTTTCCTCCAATCCTGCTTCGGGGGTTTTTTCCTCTGCTGGTTTTTGTTCTTCTTTGGGTGCTTCTGGTTTTTCTTCTGCCTTTGGTTCTTCTAGCTTTTCCTCGCCATCAATCTGCTTAGCCATCTTCTCAAACCACCCATGTACTTCCTTTTCTTCGGTTGGGTTAAAAGATTTTGCGGCCATCATCAAAGCTTCTTGGTTTGCTGGGACGGGAACCGCAGAAACCTCTAAGAGTTCAGACTCGGTGATAATGTGAAAATCCTTTTCATCAAATTTCTTGGGGATAAATCCAACTGACCATGACTGCATGATAGCTGGGTCAGCCATAAACATGGCTTTTATCTCACGGGCAAGCTGGGTGATTTCATGGAAGACTGGTTCAAAGATAAGTTGCTTATCAACTACCTTAATGTTTTTGGCATAGCCAATCGGTGGCTCATCATATTTATGAGCAAACAAAAGCACGGGGTTCTTCTTGAAATTTTTCAAGTCCCAGCCATCGGCCTTAACCACGTCCCCCATTCTGTCTACTGCCTCGGTTGAACCGATAGCAATCAACTTTCCGTCCACCTTTTTTGACTCAATTAAGAGTTCCCGTTTTGTATTCATAAATTTTAATCTGAAAAAAACCGAAGAAAAGCACGCTGGCTCATCTTCGGTTCTTCCGTAAGATAGATTTAATTATTTTATTGTATGAAACGCTGTGTAGAGTGTCAAGCCTTAGAAAACATTTTCAAAGTAATCATAGCTTAACCCTGCCCTGCCTGTCCAATTTGTTGGGAAGTCGCTACTGCCCTTAATGTAGCGATAAGTGTCTGCTCCTGCCGATATTGTTTCCTTTAAAATATACCAGTTGCCGTCTTTGTCGGTGAAGCCGTAGTAGTTTGGAGTGCCGTCATCATCCTTGTTGGCAATCTTGTATTTATCCAATGGGTTTTGGTTTCCGCCGATGTCTTGCAGAAGCTTACTCTGGTTTTCAAAGTCTCCGCCAGCTCCGTACTGCACATTCATGGCCGCATCATAGAAAGCCTTTCCACTTTTATCTACCAGCCTTACGGGGATAGCCTCTTTGGGTGTCTGGTTCCCTATGAATGCCGTGATGGCGGTTTTAAACCTCGCCACGAGGCTCTCAATCGCTTTAACAACGAGCGGGGCATCGGACTTGGGGAAGTTGTTGACCTCAATTTCGGTTGGGAAATCCTTTTGGTTTTTTACGAGTACCTCCTGCGGTTTTTTGCGGGCGTTCTGGCTGTCTTCTAACATCAGGTCAATGCCGTTTGCCATTTTTTCCAGCACTTCGGTTTGCTCCTGGGTCAGCAACTTGCTCTGCTCAAACTGCTTGCTGTTATTTTCCTCGCCAGTAGAAAGCACCGCCTTTAAATCTTTTAGGAAGTTGCCAAGTTGAAGTGAGATTTTATTCTCGTTGTCTTTTTCGTTTTCTTCCAAGAACTTATCAATCTCCTCCGTGAGTTGTTTCTTTTTATTTTTGTCCGCCATCTTCTTTTAATTCCTTAGCAATTTTTCTTCGCATCTTTTTTATTTTGCCAAGCTCTTGCTCTTTTTCAATAGCAATTTCTTTTTTAGCTTCGGCAACAATTTCGTTTTTGATTGCTTCTTTATCAATGACTTCAACCTTCATGCTCTTAGCTCCGATAATTGGAACAATAGTGCATCGGCAGTTTACATGCAACGGTGGGTAGGTTACGTTTCCGTAGTCTACGGTTACGTTTGCAATGGTGTCGCCGTCTTTTAAGAAGTCATTATCCAGTTGCACAATCTTTCCATTCATTTCAACACAAGCCTCGTCGGTGCGTTCGTCCAAAGCGGTCAGCCATTGCTTGCCAGTTACTACGCCAGACTGCTTGTAGCCCTCGTCAGTGGCAAAGTTAGTTGAGCGTGAGGTCTCGGTGCGGGCAATCTTGAATGACCGTGTGGTTTCGTAACCATCAAATAAATCATTGATTCTTTTGGCAATCTTTCCAATACCCTCCCCCTCCCCTACCCCAGTGGAGATGGCATCCCTTATCCCTTCATTGGTGGTTTGGGTTATTTCTGTTGAGAACTTAATAGGGGTTTCGTTCAGGTACTTAATAATGCGGGCAACCGTCATATCAATCGGCTCGTTAATACCAACCAGCTCCAAAGCCAGCTTGCCTTCCTCTTTAATGATTCCTCGGATAAGAGGCTTCAAAGAAATAGCAAACGTGGTGGCTTCGTCTTCCACATCAAATAGGAAATCATTGGGGTTAATGGCTTTGCCTTCCAGCTTCCTTAATACGGCCATGCGTTGAATGTGGAATAGTTTCTTTAAGATTTTAGCAAAGCGGATTTCAAACTTGCCAGACAGATTTGTCTGTCGTACCCAGAATTGTTCTTCCTTTGTCAGTGGTTTCTCTGCTTCTTTTTTGGTTTTCTTCTTGCCGTTCTTTTTAACAAGGAAGTCTTTTACAATCTTGCGAATCTCATCATGGATGACCATGTTTTTCTTTTTATCTCGGTTGCCGATTCTTCTCAAAAGCATTTTGCCTGTGTTGTTTGCGGGCGGAACTACTGGTTCGTTTACCGTTCCAATCGGACTATAATTGAAAGGCTTTAAAATCTCATCACCACCGTCAATATTATCCAAACCTTCTTCCTGTCGCACTTCGTTGGTTGTCATCCATCCTTGGGTTAAGGCAGAATTGTATCGTGAGAGTTTTGCTTCAACATTTTCTGGCACTGGGTCTTCAAAATCAAGCCAGAGATTATCTCCAAACAAAGGTACTAAGAACTCATTGAGCTGTTCAATGATTCTTTCCATCTTAGGTTTAATGGTTCGCTTTGCAAAAACGTAATCGGCAGTTTCGGCGTTAGCTCTATTAACATCGTCAGTGATAGCCACGATAGTTTTAGGCACACGGAAAATAGAAAGGATTTTATCCCTCGTGAATTTCTGTTGCTCTAAGAAATCCATATCCTTGGCCGTCATTTGCAAGCGTTCTACGCCAACACCTTTCTGTAACACAGTGGTCTTGTGAGCATTCTCGGTGCCTCGGTATTTTTTATCCCAGCGTTCGGTAATTCTTTTAATCTCGTCTTTCTCCAAAGTCTTATCGGTCTTTAAAACAAAATCTGGGGTGGCAGAGTTTCGGAAAAAGTTTTCATTATAGCGTTCAGCATTCTCATCAATAGCGATAGTGGTTCTTAAAGCTTCCAAGGTTCCACGTCCACGCATGGGCTTGGCTGGGTTTGGGTACTTAATTAAAATCACGTCCTCGGCATCAAGTTTGCTTTCACTGCCGTCGTCTTTCTTGTATTTGTAGCCATTCAAAAGCCCCTTAGCATCAAACAAAGGGGTCAAACGGTCGGGTCTCAATAAATAAACTGCGGTGGGGGCTCCTCCATTTCCGCCCGTCCTATCAAGAAGCCAAGGGGCTTCTCCTGCCAGCTCTAAATATTGCTGGGTCAAATGAATATGGTCAAATTTCGTAGTAAAAGGATTAACCCTATAAAGTAAATCAAGAAGCTCGTGTTCATAAAGCTCCTTCATGTCTCCGTTTGGTTTTATAGAATAGAGTTTGAATTCTATTGAAGCAACGTCATCAGCAATGGCGGTAACACAAGCGTATACCCAGCTTTTTGCAGCCTTCAAGTAATCGTCAGGTTTTGCAACCTTCACTGATTCGTAGGTTCCATTGTAATCTTCTGGGATAGCGTCCCAAGAAATTCCACGTTCCCGTTTACCGCCTTTTTCGGAAACTTCTTCAACCTCCTGCTCCTGCCTAGGTGAGCCGAGCTCTCTGAAAAATTTCACTGGATGTAAGATAGGATTCTCCATAAAAAATAAACCGAATAACAACTAGATGTTGCCTTCGGTTCTTCCGTAAGGGTTAGTATTGTTTAATGATATGAAATGCATTATAGGGTGTCAAGTTAGTCAAGGCTGATGGATTCTTCAATGGTAATAAATCGGGGTTTGTTTTTCTTCACTTCAATTTCCTTCACGTCTTTTCCCGCAAACTTGAACTTGCCAAAGCCCGTTGATTCTAATTTATCAACAAGATTGTACATTTCCTTGTCTGCTTTCTTATCAATAATAATTTTGTCAGACTGTTTTTCCATTTTTAATTTGTGCGATTAAATCCTTCAACTCTTGAACGCTTTGCTTGACATCAAATTTCTCTCTGACTTCATTGTATCTTAATTCCCCTTCACTTACACGTTCATCCTCATTTAAGAAACGTTCAAGGTCGGCCTTGTTGCGGGCGACTGGCATTCCCAGCGTCCACGCAGTGAGCGTTTTATTCGTTGATTTGTATTTTCCTCTTGGGCGAATATCTGGCGGAAGTAAAACAATGTCGTGTTCTAAAATCACATCATCAAAGCTCCATTGCGGATTCTCCCACTGATATTTTACGTTACGAATGAAGTTATTATTTTCCTCATCAACTTTCTTTTGCATCTCCTCAATCTGTTCTGGTGTTTCGTTTCCTTTTAAAATTAGCTTCTCGTATGCGGCCACAGACGAATAGGGCGGACGGCATTCAGAAAGCACCGTCAACTGCAATCCCATTTTCTTTAAGCTTCGCAATGTTGGGTCAAGCAGTTTTGCATTTTGTGAGTAGCCAAACCAAATCACTTTTTTGGCTTTCCCTTGGCCCTTATGGTCTTTCTTTTTGGTGTGGAAAGAAAGGTCTTGGCGGTCAGGAATAAACACCACTGGCTTATCAGTGAACTCTTGCATGGCTTTCTGCAAGCCTTCTGATGAAACAGTAATGGCATCGCAATTATCAATCATCTCCTTAACTGAAACGGTGTCCAACCAATCTGGGTCGCACACATCCAAAATCTTTACGCCCTTAAATTCTTTGGCATATTCTTTCCAGTAAACCTTTTGAAAAATAATCACCTCGTATTGTGCACCATTGCGGAACTGTTCCGCTTCTTCCCAATTCTTAATATACCAATGACCTCGTAAACGTGAAGAACCAACGTCCTCTCGGTTGTGCCATTGCTCAAATAATAAGATGCCTACTGGCTTTTTGTTGTATACAGACATGTTATTGGATGTTAGTTTTTAATACTTTTTCAACCAGATTCTTCCAGTCGTTTCTGAAACGCTCACCCGAAAATATTTTCAGGGCGGTTTCCTTACCACGTTGACCAATGGCAATACTTTCTTTGTAGTGCTCCAAAGCGTAGGCAATCTTTTCAGCCGCATCTTCGGGGTTGTCTTTGCAAATGTAGCCGTTCACACCGTGTTCAATAAACTTGTCTGCATCCTGGTGGCGGGTCGTAACCAAGCAAGACCCAGAGAACATGGCTTCCGTGCGTGTGCGGGGCATAGGTGAGGCTAGGGTGGGGTTAAAGTACACTAGGGTTCGGGACATGAAGTCTCGGTACTCGTCAAAAGAATTAAACAAAGCGTCCTGGGCAATCCAAATAGTTTCCATTCCGTACTTCTCCTTTAAAATGTCCCTTGTTTCTTGGAACAAATTTCTGCCGTAATATTTATCGCCGATTCCTGCCGCTGAAATAAACGTGGCAATGCGTGGGTCTTTTTCTTTATCCCACCAGTCTTCTTTATCCATCCCGTGGATAATGACCTCTCCCCCACCCCACTGTTCCTTTGCCTCGTTTGAGTTCACCACGGTGGCAACAATGTTTGGGTACTCTTTCATTAAGTGAAACATTTTATCCCGTGCCCATTTAAGGGCTGAATCTTCGTTGGCTGGATATCCATCTTCAACACACATCTGCATAAACATTTCGGGGTAGACGGGGGTGCCATGGTTGACCACAATTACTGGTATGTCGGTAACTTGGCTCATCAAATCCTTGAACAATTTTGTTTTTCCCAACCTTGGGATTAAGCATTGCTGGTCAACGTGTAAAATGGCAAGGTCGTATTTTCCCTTTTCGTAGTAGGGTACCCATTTTAAGTGTTTGGGAATCGGACGGGTTCGCTTATCAAATTTCCTAACGTGGTTAATGCAATACGTCCAATCAATCCAGTCTATTTTGAGCAACTCGGTTTGATGAGCTTGGTGCCAAGGGACTGAAAACACTCTTATTTTTTTACCCTTGTCTGGTGTTGGTGATACTGTGCCCGATGGGCTTGAATTTACCGTCATGTTTTTTTTGGTTTTAATATTACTACTACATCGGGTCGCTCGTTCTTTGCCACCTCTATAATTTGCCAGCTTTTTTTGTATTGGTACTCTAATGTGTCAAAGGAATGTTCATTGAAGTAGGCGGTGTGGTCAATCACATAGGCTTTCGGATTTTCCATGTGAGGCACGATAATCGTCAGCTTGCCGTCAGGTTTTAGCACTCGCCAGAACTCATTGATAACGTTGATGGGATGGCAAATATGTTCTAGGACATGCTGACAAAGAATTTCGTCTACCGAGTCATCGGCATAGGGCAGAGCGGTCTTCTCAATATCCATGACATGCTGTTGCCCCCAGTCCTCTGCGTCAATTCCAATGTAGCCCTCTCGGTTTATATCAGCTCCGCATCCCACATTCAGTTTTATTTCGCTCATATATTTAGCCTATAAATTAAATCTTTCATCTTGATGATATCCTTGGTTCGCTTCTGCCACTTGTGAGCGGTCATAATCTCTTTGCACATCACGTTAGGTAAAAATACCATCTCAAATCCTTGGGCATCAAAACGTTCACGCAGTTCTTGGGACTGTCCGCCATACTTATCTATGCGTTCGTTGAACATACCAGCCTTAATTAAATTCTGCCTGCTGATAAAAGAAAAGTTCTCAACGAATGACTTTTTGTTGGCTCCCTTGTTTCCAAACCACCAGAGTTTATCGTAGGGAACTTTTACTTTCTGGGCTTCCTCAACAAATAAACGAATAGTATCTTTCTCTGGTGCGAAACGGCTATCTAAAAACATCAGGTACTTTCCATCGGATGCAATCACGCCTAGGTTTCGTGCCCGTGCAATGTTGTAGCCGTCAGTCATTTTAGTGTTCACATATTTGACTGGGTACCACGCTGTCTGTACCCACTCTTTAACCTTTTCTTCTAAGCCATCGTCAGAGCCGTCATCGCAACAAACGAATTCAATGTTTTTGTATTCTTGAAAATGCAGTGCCGCCATGATTTCGGCAATCTTATCCTTTCGGTTTCGCACGGGGGTAATGACAGAGACCAATGGTTGACCAGGAAACATCACTTCGTTGTAGAGCCGTGCATACATGTTCGCCATGCGTTCGGCTGAATAAGTTTTCACTACATCAAATCCCGCCTTGATGATTTTAATTCTGCGTTCTGGGTTTTCCATTAAAGATTTCATTTCTTTTTCTAGGTCGTCTACATCAGAACGTTCACCTCCACGCACTACCATGTTTTCCTCTTTGTAAATGTCTGGCACAATGCCAACCCTGCGAGTAAGCACGGGTACGCCAACCGCCATGGCTTCTAAAATAGGCATGGGGCCAGATTCAAACCCGTCCTTGGAATTACAAACCAGCATACTCATCTGGGCATAGGCTTGCCGAAGCTGTCCCTCTGAAATATCCAGTCGCACGTCAATGTTCACGCCTGTTTCCACGATAGACTGATAATATAATGGGTCTGAAATATGCCCGACCAGCAAGAAGGTGTAGCCGAGCTTCTTGCAAACTTGTGCCACTTCTAAAATGCCCTTTGAGCTCTCAATTCTAAACGCAACCATACCAACCACGTTGCCGTCTATATTGTAATCCTCATTGAAGGTCATGGCGTTAAAATCTACGGCGTGCGGTATGAGCCTAGCCGTCGGTAGTTTCTCAACTTGGGTAAAATTCTTTACCACCATAGCGTCAACCAATGCTGGCGGTATCTTGTCAAGGTCATAGGGATTATGGTGGGTGATTATCTTTTTAAATTTACTGATGACATGGGGCACCATGTTCCAAATCACCTCAAAGGATTTCCAGTATTCAAAATCAATCAGGTCAGAGCCCTTAATGGCTTCTTGCAGGTCTTGGATATCTTTATTGTTAAAACGCTTCCCGTGAAATGGAAAAATATTGATATCTAAATGCGGATTATAGTCTTTAATCATGCCCGCTAGCTTATCAATAGCTGACCCTTTTAGCACGGTTACAATAGTTATTTTTTTCATCCTTGAAAATGTTTATTTATTTCGTGCTTTCTTAAATTATGATAGCCGTCTATGGCTTTCTGAATTAAACCAGAGCTTGATTGGCTCTTGCCTCCACCAACACCAAACACCATCTTCACTCCAAGCTGTTTGCAGATTTCTTTTTCAGGAATGTTTTTGAGCGTGCGGTCTCCACCCTTTGCAAAGATAAATTCCAGTTCGGAGGTTGGATAAAGAAACCTAAAAGTAGCAACAACCAATTTTATTGTTTCACAAACAGTGGCATCATGGTCAACCGATTCAACAACGTAATTCACGCCCTGTATTTGGCTGACAATATGCATCCTTTCTTTGCAATCCATAAAAGGCACCGTACCTTTTACCACAACCTGCTGGTTATTATTTACAATCACCACCTCCCACCAGCCGAGCTTCTGTGCGTCTCGTAGATACTCAATATGCCCGCTGTGAATTGGGTTGAAATAGCCACTGGTAATTACAATGCTTTTTTTCATTTTGTTGCTTCAACGATTAGTTTGTGAATATGTTCTTTAAGCGTAATGTTTTTGAAACCTGCCTTAGTAAGATAATCTATCATAGACTCATGGGTAAAATGATTCCTATGTACGTCAAACTCGTGCTTTTGGGCTCCCGTGAACGTGTATATCCATCGCCTAGGGTTAATTTTGGCCTTACCTTGGCACTTCGGGCAGGCGGGGTTAGCTTTGAAGCCTTCCACGCTGTCGGCCTTGTGGGGCACGCATTCACAGATTTCCTTATTCGCATAATAAACCATGGCCTTGCCTGCATCAGGTACCTGTATTTTAAGCTTACCGCCGTAGTTTAAAATCCTATACCATTCAGCTAGTACCTTCTCGGTGTCCCTAAAAGAAATGTGTTCCAAGAATTCTATGGAAGTAATCTCCTCCGCTTCGTTGGCTTTGGCAAACGGATATGGCACATCCGTGAGGTCGTGTACCAGCTCCACGTTGCCGATTTCGTTTTGGCTATCAATGTTAAGATAGCCATTCATTGATTTTTTACCGCATCCTAGGTTTAGTTTCATGTTAGTTGATGTGTTCGGTTATGATGAATAATTTTAACGCTGCGACCCACAAGAAGTTAGGCAACCACTTGGGTTTGGGTTTAATCAGGCCAGTGTATTTCTCGGCAATCTTTTCAACCTTTGCCTGGTAGGTCTTTCGCATGAATTTTCTTAGCTTTTTGTCTTGTCTTGAACTCATGATTAAGTAATTTCGGTATATTTAATATTGTTTGCTTTTATGAATTCCTTGATTTCTTTTTCTTGCTGTGCGTACTTTGGGTCAGTCATTTTACGGCTGTGCCATTCAACTTCTAAAAATTCAACCCGTTCCATCATTCCGTCCTTAATCATTTTTATCAGCACTGGGTACTCGGCTCCCTCAATGTCCATGCGTAGGTAAATTCGGTGCTTCTTGATGTACTTAATGTAGTCTGCAAAGTCAAAGCAATCTACCGTATAAATCCTCCCGTTTTTAAACCGTATCTTTTCTTTCATCACCGATGACTTTACGTCATCCGACCTTTCCGAAAACTCTATCTCACCGTTAAAATCCAATGCCGCACGCTTCATAAATAGTGTCCCATATTCTAGCCGTATCGCATCCCATTCCTTGGGATATTTTTCTCCTAGTGGGTCAATGCCGATAGACTTAATACTCCTATCGTGGTTCTTGTAAAAGTCTATAATGGTCTTTCCGTTGTTGCACCCAAGGTCAATGTAAATCATTTGAATTCCCAGCCCGACAGAACCAGCATCTTAAACGCTCTGGCCTTGATGTGCTTGTATTTGTAATTTGAGCCGACTTTATCGTCTATCAATTTGCACTTTGGGGCGACTGACCGTAGCGTCATTCCTTGCTTGCGGGCTAGGTAGCTTAGGAAGATATCTTCACATTGATTTTGGTCGTAAAATATTTCATTTTCAATCACTATTTTCTGGTCAAAGAATTTTCGGCTTCCTACCATCCCGCCCGTGCCGATGTAATCCACCTCCATCCCTGCGGGGCAAAGCGAGAATGTGTCTTTGTGATAATCGGTCTCGCCTTTCTTCCAGCGTTTGCTATACCAGCCCAGTAAACAGTTCTCACCGTATTGCTTGTACATTTTCAGGTTGTATTCCAGGAAGTCTGGCTCTAGGCTCATGTCGTCATCTATTGAAATAATGGGGTCTCCATGGGTCAGGGGTATTAACTTCCATCGGTCGCCCCCGCTGATGTTCTTAGGGCTTCGCACAATCCTTACCTTCTCTCTGGGGAAATGACCAAGGTCTAAAACGACATCGCTGTTATTCCAAACGTTTAACATAAAATCCTGCTCGGTTTGTTTCTTCAAATCACTAAGGATTTGCTTGAACCGATGTGGCCTCTGGTAAATTGGCAGGATTATGCTAATCATTTTTTGTAAAAATAGTAATAAAGCTTCTTGTGGCAGTCCCAGCGGTAGCCAATCCACCTAACCATTTCTTCCACTTGCCATTTTTCCATCATCTCGTTGTGAACCTCCATGGAAATCTGGTTGATTCGGTATAGGGTAGACTGTAATGCTTTGGTGATAATGTTGTACTCGGAACCCTCGCAATCCAACTTCATAAAATCAACCTCCATTAAGTGATTCAGTTCAATAATGTCGTCCAGCTTTACGGTTTTTACATCTTGGAATCTTTTCTTGCCCTTCAAAAATAGGCTGTGGCAACCGCTATCCTCCTCGCTTAAATACAGCATCCGTTCACCCCTTTCAGAATCAACAGCAACATTAAAGCACTTAATCCTTTTCTCAAAGTGATTAAGCTTTACGTTCTCAACGAGCAGTTCAAAGTTCTCTTTGTTCGGCTCGTAAGCATATACTACCGCCCCCCTCTCGGCACACTTAATGGCCGTGCCGCCAATGTGGGCACCAATATCAATAGCCACTTTCATGGCTTTGGGTATGCGGTACGCATCCTGCTCAACCTCATTGCGAAGGATTTCTTCGTCTCGCTTGTTTCTTACCTTGAATTTTAGATGCCCGATTTCTATTATTTCCATGGTTTTAATTTGTTAATACTGTTCCTTTTAAATTAGCTTGCTCAAACTTTTTCTTCATTATGATAACTTCAAGCAGTTGCTCCTTTGTCCATTCCTTGTGCGGGCATCCGATTTCGTGTTGGTCTCGGCGGTGGATACAATTCCACACAACAATTTGCCCTGCCATTTTTTCTCTCATTTCTTCTATTGTCATTTCTTTTTTGCTGTTACTAAATAACCAGTCTCATTGTGGTGCTTGTAATTGTTCATCGGCCGCATCCGTTCTCGCTTGAAAAAGTCCATCAATAGGTTTCCCTCTTTGGTGTCTCTGATGACAATGTCTTTAATCTCAAACCCAGCTTCGTGCATAAGCTTCTGAACGCCCCATTTTGTGTATCGTAGATAGTCTTCGTTAATTGGCCCGTGGATTGGAGTGATAAAGTGAAAGCTCATGTACAGCGTGCCGTCTCTCTCCATCAGCTCGGCTATATTCTTCAATGCCTGGACTGGGTTCCAAAGATATTCTGAAACCTCTAAACAAAAGACCGTCTCAAACTTTTTCCAATGCTCTGCCAGCACCAAACCCTGTGGCACATTCAGGTCTGCAATAATGTCTGGGTACTTAATGCAAGAATGTGGCTGTTGCATGTCAAGGATTTTTATTTCCTTCACGTTCCAGCTCTTTACCCTGTTAGCTTCCATGGGCAACTGGCTTCCGCCCACGTCTAAAACAATCCCAGCCACGTCTATGGTTTTAAGCCAGCTATTTAATTGTTCTCGTTGTATGCTACTCATCTGATTCTGGTTTACTTGATTTGCCGTTTTTCCAATCTATGTAAGCTTGCCCAGTTAGATTAACCCATTCAGGTAACTTGTTAAAAAAGATTCCCTTAATAGCCAACGCTATCAATGACCCCGCAATAAATCCAATAAGAATTATGAACATCCAGCTATAAATATCCATAGGAACATTTTTCGTTAATGATTCCGAAGGCGTTATAGCCAAACATGTCTGGCTTAATCGTTCTCACCTTTTCTCTGATGTGAACCGAATGATAATCCAGCGGTACAATGCTTTGCCTCCTTTCAAAATTTGCTCTAGTTTCTCCTTTCCATAGGTCATAGACATATTCCCTATCGCCACGAACTCGTTCAGGTGTGGCTATGGGCTTGCGAACCGTAACCTTGCCATATTCAAGGTGAGCCTGTTTCGTAAGTGCGTAGTAGTTCCTGTAACGTAGTTCTTTGAGCTGTTCCTCATTCATAAAGCTGAAATCGTAAGCATGAATTTCGCCAACTATCGCATCCATATCTACATTGGCAATCTTGTGTCCGAAATTGGTGCCGTTCTCGGTGAACTTATGAATGATGGGTATATTACCCCAACCCCACTGCTCCATGTCTAAACCCCACTTAATTTTAAATCCCCTGCTCTCGCAGTTCCTTTTGAACACGAGAAATGGGCTATCCTTCTTTGTAAAATGCCTGTCTAAAATAACGTAATGAATCTTGTTTGCCTGCAACGCCAGCTTCCCTCGGCTCTGCATTAACTCACAATAGTCTTTGAACTTTTTCTGCGGGTCTGCCTTGTAAATCCAATCAATATCAAACTTGAATACCACGTCGCCCGTGCATTCCTCATAGCCTCGGTTAAAGTTATGGCTCATGCGTGAGTATGTCCAGTCTTCTTCCCACTTGGTGTCTTCGTCGCAGATAATTCTAACCTTCGGGTCGCCAATGCTTCTAATTGCTTCTAATGTGCCATCGGTGCTACCACCGTCAATTACTACGAGTTCATCCACAATCGCAAGAAAGCTCCTAATGCTTTCAATCACGGGATAATTAAACTTTAAGGCGTTGGTTGTGGCACAGAAGGCTGATATTTTCATTTGATTGTTTTTAGTAAAACGTAGAACTGCGGGAACATGTTCTTTAAGTTAGGCAGTTGCTTTTCCCACACCTTTACCAGCTTAAATTTATCACTCGGAAATAGTTCTGATAAATCCTTTGGGTCAAAACTGTACATATCTGCTGGGCTAGTATGACCAGATGACGATAACTGCAAGTATAAAAACTTCTGGTTCTTCAGTATCTTGTGCCACTCCATGATAGTGGTTTTCACATCAAACGCATGGTCAAGCGAATTGGAATACACCATATCAAACTTGTTTACCCACTCATCTGGCATCTTGTTAAAGTCCATGCAATATAGGTTTGGTTCTGTCAATGCCTTAATCTTTTCGTTTATTTCCACGCCCCACATTTCTGACTTCTTGAACTTATCAACCTTTTTAAAGCCGAAATATTCGTTGCCATTGCGTACACCCATGCAGATTATCTTGCCAAGTTCGCCTGTTATTTCTCCGACCTCTTTTGTTACCTTCTCAAAATCAGCCCAGTTCCTATCAAAACTCATCTCTCCCCACTTGTGGTCAGACCTGCTGATTTGCTGTGCAGTATATTTTTCGTAGTCGTTGTTCTCGTGCCGTTTCATAGTTTCTTAAATTCTTTAAGATAATTTTCAGCCATAATTTCAACAGAAATCACTCCCGCCTCAACTTGTTCAGGTATTCCACCACCATCTCTAGTATCATAGATAATCTTTAATCCGCAGGCCATAGCTTCGGCTACGGTGTTGGAACATGCTTCAAATGAAAATGGGCAAAGCAAGAAGTCCGCTGACCTCATCAGCTCTGCTATCTCGTGAGGGTTCTCTAAAAATCCGATATGGGTATATGCCTTTTCTGCCCCTCCGAAAAAGTCAAAAGCGTACTTGTCATTGTCTGTTGAAAACTTACCTGCTATCCACAAGTGGATTTTTGGGTTCTCAAAGAACCATTTTTGGAAGTGATACCATGCCGTCTCCCACCTCTTAATCTCGTCCCTGCTGCTTCTAATATATAAATACTGCACTTCCCCCTGTTGTGGCACCTTCGCCCCTTCTGGCTTAAATATGGAGGTATCAACACCGTTTAGGATTACTTCTCCGTCCTTCTTAATGAATGGTTGCAAGAATTCTTTTGCCCACTTTGATTGATAGATAATCAAGTCTGCCATTTGAGCGTAGTCATATAGTCTTGTTACCCCTGTGTTCCTGTTGCGTGCGTTGCGTGGGGCATTGTCCACCCGAAGCACAATCTTTTTACCAAGTTGCTTTGCCATCTTCACTTCTTCTTTCTCTGCAAGGGTTGGTCCCGTAATAAAGTAAATATCGCAGTCTTCCAGTTTACCCACAAACTGAACCTGCCCAGCCAGTGCCTTCATGATGTTACGGGTGAATGTCCATCCACCACCAACCCCCTTCCTTGCTTTTTCGGGTATAAATATCTTCATAACTTTTCAAGAATATAATTAGGGTCTCTAACGTAGTTAATCTTTTTCATTCCTTCATCCATGTACCATAGGAAATCTTCAAAGAACTCCCACTGGTTGTACTTCTCAATTTCCCAACTATGTCCCCAAATTTCAAAACGTCCTCCTTCGGCTAAAACTTTATCAAAGAGTTCTTTTGCTACTTCATGCCAGGTTCTCTTTTTGTAAATCTGGTGTTCAGCGTGGACATGAATGCTTGGGTTAGTCTCGTATGGGTCGCTGGCAAACTGGATATTTAATCCCCTAACAGTTCTACCCATTTCAAACCCACTCTCTCGGACAATGTCCTTGGTTTCAATGCTGAACCTTCCTCTTGGGTAACAGAATTTGGTTACGGGTTTTCCCGTCATTCTTTGCAATTCAACTTTACTATCGGCTATCTCCCTTGTTGCTTCGGCTCGGTCTAATAGCTGAATCTCCCGTGGGTGCGTGAGTGTGTGAGCACCAATTTCAAATAATGGGTCTTTGGATATTTCTCTAACTTGGTCGTCAGTAATTTCCTTAACTTTGGTAGGAATATAAAATATAGCAGGAATGTTGTACTTCCTAAGCAATGCAACTAATTGCATATCTTGTTTCCTGCCATCGTCCCATGAGCTGATGATTTGTATTTTTTTTGTTTCCATATCTAGTTTGATGCTAAGGTCAAGAAACTTATTTACCCTGCTTATCAATAGTTTCATAAATGACCATAGGGTTAGAAGCAATTATTTTTTGAATATATGCGGTGAACTTTTCGTTGACCTCTAAGACAAATTCCAGCTTTTCCAATCGTTCTCTGATGGCTTTCTTCACTTCTTCCAGTCCCTTCCGTTTGTCTTCAAGCTCGTTCATCTGTGCCTCCCAAATCAATACCTTAGCCTTGTCGGTTTTATCGCCCTTAGCCTTTTCATCCTGTACAAACCGCTTGATGTTTTGAATCTCATCCTTCGTCTTGGCGATTGCATCATCGCCGCCATGCTCTGCGAAACTAACTAGGGCGTAGTGGTAATCAAGATTGGCACGAACCTCCTGTTTCTCTCGTTCTTCCACAACTCCTTCTAAGATTTTTACCGTTGTTTTTTTATCTATTTTCATGGTCTTATATTATTTTTAATAATTCTTCTTTAAAATTACGCTTTGGTTGCCAGCCAGTTGCCTGCTTGATTTTATCTACATTCGCCATATTCATTTGGGGGTCAACCTCTGGCTTCTTCACTTCTTCAACTTTGAGGTCGGGGTATTTGCTTCTAAAAATACTAATCAATTCATTCAGTGTTACAAGCTCGCTTCCGCCTAGGTTGAATATCTGAAAGTCCTTGTCGGGCATCGGGTAGTGTATGAGTGATTCAATTCCTTCGCACAAGTCATGCACGTTGGTATAGCCTCTTGCTGAACTGCCATCGCCAAACTTGGTGAATGGTTTGCCAGCTTCAAGGGCTTGCTTCATCTTGGCGACTACCATATCCTGCCTGCCGTTTTCGCCATACACTGTGAATGGTCGGAAAACAACCACGGGAATTCTATCACCAAAGTATTGGCAAACCATTTCAGTTCCCTTCTTGCTTACTGCGTATGGTGAGAGCTGGTGATTGCATGGCAAAGTTTCTTTCAAGCCCATGCCTCCGTTTCCGTACACTGATGATGATGAGGCAACCAATACCCTAGCCTTGTATTTCTCGGCGAATAGTAAGACCCAATAGGTTCCCGTAACGTTTGTCTCAAAATATTTGTCGGGTGCCATTAAGGAATTACGCACGCCAGCGAGTGCCGCTAAGTGGATAACCACTTCTGGTTTGGTTTCCTCAAATATCGCTCTAACATTCTCAACCTTGCGAATATCGTCTTGCTGACCACGTTTAATATCCATACCGAAAACCTCGTGTCCTAATGAAACAAGGTATTTGCAAAGATGCGTCCCAATAAACCCGTTGTCGCCCGTTACAAGTATTCGCATGTTATATGAATTTTTTATACCCCTGCTTGTCCAACAACTCGTCATTGAATTTGTCGGTGGCTGCTAGCACGGGCATTTCAACTCCGTTAGCTTTTGCAAAATCTAGGATTGCCTTTGCATCTTTCGGTAAACACTTTCCCCAATAGCCTCTCTTGCCTTTGTGCATGATGGTCAAATGTGTCCTACCTACCCTTTTGTCGGCTGCTAAACCATCAACAACTCCGTCCCATTGTTCCTCGGTAAAGCCAATCTTCTTGCATAGGTCATAGATTTCGTTGTTCTTGGCAACCTTCACGGAGAACCAAGTGTTCTTGGCGTACTTAATCATCTCGGCAACAATGGCTGGGACAATCCTTTCATGCGGGGCAAGCGGTAACTGTTGCATCACGTCCTTGGCAACGTTTAAGCTCTTTTCGGTGTAGCCCAATACTTGGCTGTCTGGGTGGTTCATGTCTTGGTCGCTGGTTTCCTCGGTTAAGAACTCTGGGTTAAACAGTATCTTATGCTGTGGGAATTTAGCTTGCAGTTTGTCAGTGGTGCCTGGGGTAATCGTTGATTTTAAGATGATGGTCTTCTCTCCTGTGATATGGGTCAATGCTTCCTCAACAATGCTGGTGTTGCATCCTACGCCCATCACATACGGGGTTGGCAGGGCAACGTAAATAAAGTCTGCCGCATTCACGTCCTCAATTTTTCCTACTCCTTTTAAGTCAAAACAGAAAAGTTCATAGTGAGGCTTGTTCTCAAAGTACCTTCGCAATGCACCGCCCACCATGCCATGACTTCCAATGATTCCCACTTTGTATTTTTTATCCATATTTTTATATGAGTTTTTTAGTCCACGTTTGTGGAGTTTTCTCGTTAATAATTTCTATTGGTAAATGATATTTGAAACTCTTGGTTCCTCGGCCTTTAATGTAAAGCACCATCTCACGCAACCCGTCTTCCATCTTCCATTTTGGTTTATAGGCAAACAAAGCCCGTGCCTTATCAGCCGAGCAGTTTGCTTCCTTCACTTCTTGGGGTCGTCCTGTAATATATATTGGCTTTAAATCAAAGTTTAGGATATTGGCAATTACCCGTGCCAACTCATTGATGGTTACGAATTCTTTATCGGGTCCAATGTTAATGACCTCGCCCACAACGTCTGGGTGGGTTGCCATCTGATAGAGCGGGTCAATGCAGTCCTGCACAAAGCTGAAACATCGCTTCTGTTCTCCGTCTCCGTAAATGATTGGCTGTTCGCCTTTGAGCATCTTGTTGATAAAGATACTGGCTACATTTCGGAATGGGTCATCATACTTCTGGCGTGGACCAATGATGTTGTGTGGTACGGCAATCACATACTCCATGCCGTGAACTTCTGATAAGTTCCTAAGCATCAGCTCTGCCGCATACTTGGCAATGCCGTAGGGGTCTTGCGGGTTAGGCACCATGTCTTCTCTGAATGGCGTTTCGTTCGTTCCATAGCGAGCCATAGATGAACAAAGCACAAACCTCTTTACTTTGTTTTGAATGGCCGCTGATATTACACTGGCACTCGCCAATGAGATATTAGCGGTAATGAGGTGTGGACTGAACACGCTTAATCCTTCATAGGCGGTTGCGGCACAATGGTAAACCACATCCACGTCCTTCATGCAGTTGACCATGCTGTTTAAGTATTTGCAGTCAAGGAAATGAAAATCAACCTTGTCTGAAACATTGTCTTGGTAGCCACCTATTAAATTATCGCACCCAGCAACTTCGTGCCCTTCTGCTAGGAACTTGTCGGCAAGATGACTCCCCAAGAAACCTGCCACCCCTGTAATAAACACTTTCATTAAATGAATATTACTGCGTCCCCCCCTTCGTCAGTAAATGGTAATGATGCATATCTTCCTGCGTCCATGCCGTGGTCATTGACCTTGACTGGGTCGTCGGTAGATTTGCCGTCTTTTGTTTTCCATGAATAACTTTTTGCTTCCTTCTGTAAATTTATTGAATCCTTCGTTATATAAAACTTGTGGCTCTTAACATAATCAATGCCCGCCTTCACATCCTTGTCTGCCGATTCAATGCTGTACCCTGCCCGTTCAATCGCCTCAATTCGGGCTGGCTCGGTGTCGGAGAATATCGTCGTTGACTTATCAATCCCCAGGCTATTCATTAGGTCAATTAAGTCATCATTGGTTAAGTGGCTCTGGTAAATATGTTCCTTCCAGTACAAGTCTTTGTCCTTCTCTCTGACTTCAATCAATGCGGTCGGGTTGTTAAAGCCAAAGTCTAAGCCGTAGTGCCTTCTGTCATACTTCTCTGGCAGTTCATTGACCAGCTCCCAGTGGGTGTAAATGTTGCTCTCGGCCAATCCTCTCTCGCCTAAGCCGTAAATCTTCCAGTAGTTTTGGTCTTTGTCTTTGTATCCTTCAATTTCATTAACAATGCTCTTGGGTAAAAATGGGTTGTCCTTATAGCTTGACCTGTGGATAATGCAGTCCTTCCTTGGCAATACCTCATCGTAAATCCAGTGGAACTGATAGCTGGGGTTGTAGTCCATAAAAATCATCTTGCTCGTTCGGAGTGCTAGCTGTCGGAAATCTTCAAGCTTGAATTCGTTTGCCTCGTTCATCCATAGGTAGTGTCTCTTTCGTGAGCGGACCTTCATCGGTTGGTCAACCGCTAAGAATTCTATCTGGCTTCCAGTCTTCGGATAGGTGAACGTGTGGGTGGCCTTATTGTGAAACTGCTCGTCGTATATTCCCATCTCGTCTAGCTGGGCAATCACATCCTTCATGGTGGTGGCTACTAAGGCGGGAAAAGTCTTTCTGGCTATCGTAATTAAAACGCCTTCTTCCTCTTGCAGAATATAGCAACATAGTTGAGCCAAGCTGATTGATTTACTACTTCCCGTTCCGCCTTCCTCAACAATGATTTTATATTCTTTCTTCTGGTATTCTGCATAGGCTCGTCTAAATACCCTCGTTATCGGAATTTCTATTTCGTCGGTTGTTGAATTCATTGGCTTGTTCTTCTGTTTCTACTAAGGTGAATTTCACCCTTGCGATGTCGCCGTCCTTTCCTTTGCCGATTTCAACACTGCCTTTCTTGGTAACTGGAACCTTTCTAAATTCGTTGTCCTTATGTTCAAGATACCATTTAGCCGTCATCAAGTCTCCCTTCTGAATTTCATCATAAACCACGTCCTTTGACTTCATGTTCTGGGTCTTCTTAAAACCAGCTAAACGCCTCCGAAAGCCTTCATTTGCCTTTAAATAACGGAGGAGACCACTCTCTGAAATCCTGCAATACGTTACAGTTTCTGTCAATGTATACCCCCTTGAATAGGCGTACTCTAAATCAGCCTTGACCTTGCTTATTTCCTTCCCATCAAACCATTGTCTTCCTCCTTTGTTTTTCATGGTTACATTTTCTTATGGCATTCAGCACATAGAGTTTTGTTGTGCTTAATTAAGTTTTGAAACAATTTGTTTTTTATCTCCGTTGATGAGATGCCCTTAAAGTAAGGAAGCACCACTACCTTACCGCCAATCTTTCTCATGTATTCACGTTCCTTGTCCTTGGTTTTATCCCACTCTTGACAAATTACATAAGTGTTTACCTTATACTTCTTGAGTATAGCCAGTGGGCTCATCACATCCCGCTTCCCTACCCCGATTACTTTATCCACATACCGCAATCCCTCAATGGTTTTCTTTCTGAAATTGAATGGGATAACGGTCTCTTTATTCTTGTAAAACCTAATTGCTTCATCGGTGTTCACACCAACAATCAGATAACCAAAATCCTTTGCTCTTTTAATAGCTACCAGTTGTCCGTAGTGAAACATATCAAACGCTCCTTGGAAAAATACAATATTCTTTTTCATATCAATAATGCCCTTAGTGCTAAAGTGCTATCGGATGGAATCCGCTAGGGGCGACCAGTCAAACACGTTCCCCTTACTGCCACCATCGCAACTAAGTGTGTTTAATTCTTCTCTTACCCAGAGCTACCAGGTTAAGCGACAGCACCCCAGCACCAAAGACACTATTTTTTACTTTTAATAAATCTAATAAACAGCCGTCGGGTAAAAATCATCAATAGGATGTGCCTTAATGGTAAATCTTTAATCTTTACAAATATACCAGCACTGTCTCTGGGAAGGCTATCTGGGTCAACGTCAACGGTGAATTTAGTCCACTGCAATTTCATTTTTCTTTGATTCAATAATTAAATTACTCTTGTGTCGTTTACGGCTCCAAGAACCATTGCCGTGAAGTTCTTTTCTCTTTTGACCCCGCCTTCTTGGGGTATGGAATTTATGTTTCATAATTTCGCCGTAGCGGGGTCGCCCTTCCGCCATTCTCCGCATGAGAACTACCGAGCTAGCGAGGCTTCGGTATTTTTCTTCTTACAATCTTCGCAATAGATATTCTTTTTGTTTGCCGTCCGATATCCATTGCCGCACATTTTGCAATTTGTTCTTTCCTTTTTCTTGCTCATGCTATCCGTGAACGTCATCAAAGGGCACCGTATAAACTACAGTTCCGATTTTTGTGTTATGCAACTCGTCCTCAATGATAACTTGTATCGCATTCAAGTTTGGAATTGTTTTTACCAAAAAGCTGATAATCATTTCTTCCGTCTCTAACTTTTGCAGGCATTCTCTTACCGTCTTAATTACGAATGCTCCGTCCTCAACCTTGTACTTGTTTTTAGTAATATCAATCCAAAGGCGAACAACCGTCTTCCCATGCTTCAATTCAATAGTTTTTTCTACGCAAGGATAATTCATGTGTTTATTATACCACCTTGTCAATATTTTATGCAACCCCTTTTATGCACAAAGGGCTACCGTTTGGTAGCCCCCTGCTTTTGCTAGGTCGTTTTTTCTTTTACGGCACCATTGCCACGAGACACCTTCTGAACCATCGTAAACATGGTCTCATCTTCCTTAACAGAATATACATCAAAGTTTTCATGGTCTAATAAATGTTTGTAAGATTCGGTATCCGAATCTTTTTCAACAATCAATTTTACTAAATATACTCTTGGCATGAATTTATTTATTTAACTCTTTTTCTAATGTGGCAACCGCCTTCTTTGCTTCATTAAGCTGACGCATTTTTTTGTCGTAGTCAGCTAACCTTATTATGCAACCAGAAATGATTGAACGACCATACTTTTTTACCAATCTCTTAACCTCTGGCATGGCTTGTTCTCGCAACTGTTTTCCTTTTTCAATTTTGCCGATTTTTGTGTTCATGGTTTTTTATCTTAATTATTTTCTTTGGGTCTTCCCATCTTTTTATTTCCTCACAATAAACATAGTGCCGTGGAAGAATCAGATATTTACCCCATAGTTTGCCTCCACGCCAGTACGTTTCCATTAAAATTTGCTTGACTTCAAATGCCATGCTACCAAGTTTTAATCCGTTTATTTTGCCCGTCTCTGAATTCACCAGCAATGATGATTACAAAGTCAATGAAAGCCCATGGTGCCGATATGACCGCACCAAAGAAGGTAAGGGTCAGTATCAACTGAATAATTGCCGTTCCCGTCTTGCCAACGTAGAATCTGTGGATTCCTAAACCGCCTAGAAAGAATGCAAATAGCAATGCCGCTGTTCTTGATTTCTCTGAAATATCGTTTTGTAGATTATTTTCCATTTTTTTATCTCTTAATTTTTTTAACGCATCCTGCCGACCTTTATTCCTTTCGTCTCTTTGCCGCAGTCATTACACCATGCCCGTTGGTTTTCATCCAAGTAAGCTGATGTCATCTTATTACAATGCTCGCAGTGGTGTTTATCCCAAGTGAATTTAACTCCAAACCTAGTTACGATTTCTCTGATAGTCATGGTTTTTTAAATACATCTTCTTCGCCCTTTGGCATTTTGTAATCTTTTTTCCACGTCCCGTGCCATTTCTTTTGGGCAGGGCAACACTCCGAACAAAGTGGATTATCAATCTGGCTCCAACTGCATAGGGTTAAAGCAGTATTCTCAATGGCTCCACATTCTCGGCATTTAAATAGTCCCATCTGATTTGTTTATCTTTATCTTTTTTGTTAATTCAAACGTAAGCATTTCGGAATCAATAGCAAAGCCATTTGAAATCATATTTACGTTATAGCCAGCATCAGAGAATACCTTTACAAAGAAATCATCGTACTGGAAACCTGGTCCCGTTTCTTCCAAGACATCTTCATCTTCATCAGCAATAATCTCTAAGATAAACTTTGTTTTCATTTTTTCTTTTGCTCCTTAGCTTTTTTCTTTAACCAGCCCCAATCGTAGCCTTGCTTGACTACCAATATTTTATCCTCTGGGTGCTGGCGGAAGTCCTTATCAAACACGATTTCAAAGAAGTCCCGTTTCAGTTTAAATTCCCTATCCTCCATGCCCTTGGCCTCAATGAATTCTCTGCTACCATCGGCTAATGTAGCCACGAAGTCTATCTTCCAAGTTTTCCACAGCTTGCCGTAAATTCTTAATTCAAGTGGCACTTGCCTTTGAATGTTTACAATCTCGCCAGCTTTTAAACGCATGTCTAAGTCATAGGCAACCCCAGCCTCAAATTTGCTGTCGTAGGTGATGCCGTTGAATTCCGTCTTCTTGGCGTTATATTTGTTTCGGTACTTCTGAATGTACATCCTTTTGAAGTTTAGTTAATTTTGACCTTGGAACGATATACAAGTCTACATTTTTTCCATAGACGGGTCTTACAGGAAATGTCTGCACCATGGCCGACCTGATATAATATTTCGTTTCAGCATCTTTCCCGAATGAAACCCAGACAATTATGCCTTTGCTCGCCAATGCGTCAATGCGGTCTTTGTGAAGTCCAATTCCCCAATCGTCCTTTGCCCATCCGTACTCTACCCAGGCACCGTAATAAGGTTCGTGAATGTGGAAATAGTTTGCATCCTTCTCTCTGATATCAATATTTTTAAGTGGCTTATCACGTTTTGTTCCGCACTTTCCACATTGCCAGTAAATTTTCCTGATGCTCCGCTTTACTTCGTAAAAGTAAGGCTCTTTGCAGAATGGACATGTATGCTCATTTTGGTTTTCCATGTTGTTCTTCGTCCTCCTTAATTCTAATTTGAAAAAGTAGTTCTTCTAGTGAAGGAAACGGCACCGTGAATCCCCAGTTTTCAGAAACGAACTTGTTGACCGCATCGTACACCTGCTCAATTTCTTCCAGCTTTAATAGGTCTTTGGTGCTACGCTTGCCAAGCATCTGTTCCTGTACTGCCCGCCAGATGTATTCTTTCATTCCGTACTTTGTGGCTGGTGCGTCAAAGGTGGCTTTTGAAAGGATAACTTTCATTCCAATCCCCTCCTCGTTAAACGCTTTCGCAAGCTTCGTAAAATACAGATGCAGTGCTTTGTTCTGTTGGCGGGTTCTCTTTTGAATTTCTTTTTCTTCTTGGTTCATGATTTGAAAAAATAGCTTAGCCTAACATATCTCATCAGAGCGGTTCTTAACGTAACCCGACAAAGCACGTCATATCCCGACTGAACCCATTATAGGATTTTTACATCCTATGCGAAGCCACCATGGGTGGCTCGTGCACAGAAGATAACGCAACATAACAAAACGTAACGATTCCCGACCTAACCCAACAGAACAAATGCCAACTCGTCAAAACACAACACCGCTCATCCCGACATAACTCAACGTATATAGGATTTACATCCTATGCAAGAAACATATAAATGTTCCTCGCATAAAAAGTAAAATAACGAAACGGAACATGGCTTACCTTAACCCACTCTATCGCATCCGAACTCAACTTAACAAAACATATCGCACTAGGGTTTTTACCCTATCCCAATTCCCCTTAAAGAGAATTAGGGATAAAGCAGAACCTACCTCATCTCAACCAGTCCCTTCCCGTCATAACTCAACACGGTATAGCCTAGCTTAATCCTAATAGGACTTACGCCCTACCCCAATCTGCCGTAAAGCAGATTCGGGGCAAAGCACAACAATTCTCGGCTGAACTCAACTCAACATAACTTGACAAGACTCAACGCAACGTATCCAAGAAAATTACTACTTCACCTCTCTAATCGTTTTTATTTTGTCAGCCACGCCAGTCAATCTAAAATATCCAGTCTTGGTATGAAATGCCTTTATGTAGGCGTTCAAGAATCCGAGAGTCAGTTTCATATTCCTTGCTCTTTCATCATCCATGGGCATTCTTGAATATGCATCGGCCGATACAATAATTGCATCAAGCAAATCCTTTGCTGGCACAACTAGGTCAAACTCTTTTAATGAACCAAATGTTTCTTTTGCCATGTTACTTTACAACTTTAAATTCTTTAACCTCAAACCGACCGTACCTTGGTCTCTTGTCTCCAATGCCGCAGTAGAGACCAGCATACTCTAAGGCTTCTTTTACAACACGCTCTCCAATTCTATCGTCAATGACATCAATCTGAAAGGTGGCTTCCCACTTATCAAACCTTGGTCTTGCCCTCATAATTCTAGCCCTTCCAACAACCTCTGGCTGTCTATCAATTTCGTACTTTGGGTACTTGTGCGGGATTAGTAATTGGTTGATGAATATCCCCCCCTTGAAAGCATCCTTGTAGGTCTTTTTGCCTTCAAACTTGAAGTTCACAGAAGACTTAATCATGGCCGCTTCAAAGTGCTTTGCGGGAATACAGTTTTCCCCTTTCTCGTTTTTATACAATGCTGCTTCCGCATCTTTTTTCGCATCGTAATTCTTCTCTTTAAATTTCGTCCCGCCTTCTGGGTGCTGTTCATCTGGGAACCTGTGCTGTAATAATGGTGCAACTCCTACTACCGTCGCTTTAATTTTTAACATTTTAGTAAATTTATTTAATTCTATTAACCGTCTATGACTATTTTAGAATGGGTCGCTACCGCCGTCTTGGAGATTGTCTCCTTCTGGCTTCTGGCTCCGCTTCCATGTGTTTAATTTGCCGTACCACGTTCCTTTTTCCTTAGATTCTAGGATATCAATGTTCACCCAGCCTTGTGAATTCTTGTTTGCCATTAAGAATTTAACAAAGCTTTCCACGTTGATTCCTAGTTTCCCCTTTACAAAGCTCGGTGTTTTTACCGTTGGCTTTTCAATTCTCAAACCCTCTGCGAATATTGTTTCTTCTGTCATATTTTTATATTGCGTTTACTTTTTTACAGAATGCACATTCAACGAGACTGTCATGGCAAGTGTAGAATTTTTCCCCAGTCGCATCTTCTACGCATACCATGTTTTCTCCACAGCCTTCACACTTAATTATTTCTTCAAATGTGCCTTCAACTATTTTGACTGGGTTTACTGGTTTTCTTTCATTGCTCATAGAATTATTTTATTAACTCTGGGTTCTCGTGAATATTGCCGATGAATTCAATATACTTTTCCGCCATTCCCGAAAGTTCATAAATGTTCGCTGCCGAATTTTTCACACACCAACCACCGTCTTCAAATCTTACCTCCATGTTCCAATCGTGAGCACCAAAAGTATAATGCACAATATCCCCCTCGTAAATCTCCTTGCCGTTTTTGTCTTTGAGGCCAGTGAATTGCATCAGCTCAACATCTTCAAACACCTCCGTACTATACTGCCACTTGCCTTCTTTCATTCCACTAATTTTCATTACACTGCCGTCGGGGTGAATTCTGAAATCCCCAAGCCAACTTTTTATAGTTTTATCCCATGCTCTAAATTTGAATGTTCTGGTCATAGTAATTCTTTTTCCGCATAGGCTAGGCTTTCCTTCCAGTACCGTTTAATTCGTGAACGCATTTTGATGATATCAATCATTGTGCGTTTGGTTTTGAAAGTGAAGATGTCGCCCGTTAAGAATAATTTACCGCCCTCCTCGTAGTCCGTTAATGCCTGGCAAAGCTCTATATCGTCTGGCAATTTACCAGTGGCTAGGTGCATGGCTGTGGCATAAAAGGTTATCTGTCCGCTCTCGTCCACCTGCTTTTGTGTCCACTTGCCCGTGCTGGTTTTATATTCCTTGAATGCCGAATAATCTTTCTTGGCGGTGTCGGGTTTGGCTAACAGCGGGATTTTCTCTTTGCCTTCCAGCAAGAAAGGAAGGCTGTAAGTTTTCCCGTCGTTGGCATCCATAATTTCAATCCCGTTTTTCATTTCCACCACCTTGTCCATCAGCTCAAACTTGGGGAGGCGGAAGACAATCATATCAGTCATGTGGTCTCCCGTCTCCTCACCGTTTTCCAGCATTGTTGCCACTTGGCTACCAAGAGCAATGTTTCGGCTTATCCTCTGCTTTTTTCCGTAGAGGTATTTCTCTGCCCACTTTTTCGGACTCATTTCAAAAGTGGTCATTGATGAGAAGCTCACATAGGGTCTTGGTCTAAACATATTATTGTGTCTTCTCTTTAAAATCTCCTTCTTGAATAATTGGTATCTCGTCTCCCTTCGGTTTGCTTAGCTCGGCAATCCTCGCATCGGCCAATCTGATAAACTCATCCTTCTGCTCCTTAGTGTACTTTTCTGATTTGAGCATTTTTTCCTTGTACTCTTTCAGTTGTTCCAGTGGCATCTTTGCAATAGAGTTCACTAAGTTCACAAAGTTCATCTGGTTCTTTTCGGCATCGGTGTTTTCTTCTGCACCACGTTCCATCTCCTCTGGCACATAGATACCGCTTAGAAGGGCTGGAAATGCCTTACGCAAAGCCAAAGCCTCGGCACACTTACCAAGCATCAAGAATGGTCTAACGTGCCACTGGAAGGCCAATCTACCGCCTGGGTAGTATTCGCTCCATCGGGCGGTGGCTGTGAATGGATATCGCACCCCTTCCACAATCTTGTAAACTGTAACGGTGGCTTTGTTTGGTGCAGTAACGGTTTTCTTATCTTTCTTTTCCCCAACGGTATATTCAATCACTTGCTCTCCATCAAATACAGCGTCATCATTCCCTGCGTACTTTCCCGTCTTCTCTGCGGTTGCTCGGAAGCCGTCAATGCCAACTTGGATTTGCCGCACGTCTTTTCCAAGTTTGCTGTCCCATCTTGGAACCAAGTGAACCTGCTTTGAGAATGGGCTAAGCTGTAATCCGTGGCAGACAGAGATAAAGAGTTTCAGTTCGTCATCGTTTGCTCCCTTGGCAATCGTTCTTTTAATGAGCTCCACTTGGGCTCGGTTCAGTTTGCCGAATGCGTCATGCGGTGCAATCTCTCGGTTTTCAATGATGCGTTCAATTACCTTCACTTCTTTTTCCTCTGCCTTGGTTGGTTCAACTTTCTCAACCTCCTTTTTAGTTTTTTCTTTTACCATAGGTTTATATTTTTACGTTCGCCATGGTTTCTTCTTCCCATGCTCTAACACCAGGAATTTCCTTGTTAGCTTGCACGGCTTTCCAAATGGCACCCATGTTAGGTTCAAGGTACTCCCTAGGAAGGAGAGAAACATCAACGACTTCGTACTTTTTAACTTTTCTTACTTGCAGTCCGCCAGATTCGGTTCTGACCGTGTTATCCACACGTTCAATTTTTTCAACCCTTTTCTCCGCCGTTTCAACTTTCTTAATCTTTCCAGCTTCTAAGTCTGATGCAATCTTGGCTTCTGCTTTGGCCGCATCTTCTCTGACCTTTTGATGGTAGGCGAGTGCCTTGCCATTCACTATTTGCTGTGCCTTTTCATAGGCTTCCTCCATGGGCTTAAATAAAGCACGGACGCTTTTGAGAGTGTTGTTCAGAGGCTTCGTGATAGACTCTTTTTTTTCAGTTAATTTAGAGCTAATATCTTCAAGCTGTGAACTAATCTCTGTTGCTTTTTTTAAGTCGTCCTCGGTCTTTATTTCTAATGCTAGTGCCTGTTCTTCAAGCACGCTGATTCTCCCTTGAAATTCCGCTACCTCCTTTTTTTCTATTTCCATATATTTAGTTTGTTACCATCACTACGATTCCAGTTTGATGAAGCAACACCATCACTCCTACAAACAAGATTGTTAGCAATGTAATTAGTAATTTATTTCTCTCAAAGAACATGTCCCACTTTATCTCGTTTACTTTTTGCAGTCGGTACCTCCGACCCTCGCTCATTAAATGTCTTGTCATAATTATTTTTATTTAATTAACTCGCCGACCTTTATGAGTTAATTGTAGTCCAACCAAATCCATTGTCAACCCCCCTACTTATCCACAGCCCCGTGTCTCGTATATTTCCGCTTCTTTACTCCTCTTGCCTTGCATTCTTTGTAATAAATTTCTTTCACTCTCCATTCAGAAAGGTTAAACATCGTGGCTAGGGTTTTGAAAGTGGTCTTGATTTCCTTGTCCTGTTTCAGCAGGAAAATCTTTTGGTTGCGTTCGCTTTTTGTTGGTGTTATTTCCATAGTAGTCTTTTTATTATTTCACTTATTACATTGACCGTAACAGCATTTCCCAAACATTTATAGCGTTGGGTTTCGCTGATTCCCGAAGTCCAGTCATCTGGGAATCCTTGTAAACGTTCACACTCTTTTGGCGTTAATCTTCTGATTCCAAATCCCTGCATTACCCCTCCCGTATTTAATCCATCAACAGTAAAACTATAATCTCCTTGATAATTTCTCTGGTTCCTGTTTAAAAATTTAAGTGGCACTGCTATCACTGGCTGACCACTTCCGTCTTCTCTCGCCCGTGCGGGTAACGTTGGTGCGTTTCCGCTTTTTACTTCTCTGAATCCTTGTCCGTCTTTGTGGGTTCTAAGGGTGCCGATGTGCGTCCTTTGGCCGTGGTTGTCAATACCTTTGTAATAGTTGCAGTCAATCGTGTTACTGATATTTTTTTGGTTATCTTCTTCATGGTCTCCGCTGAAAGGAAATATTTGTCGTCTGGGTTTTCCTCTAAGATATCCGACAATAAACACTCTTTCCCGATTCTGCGGGACTCCGAAATTCTTGCTGTTAAGCACACTCCATTCACAATCATACCCCAGTTCATCAAGGGTGCTGACGATTGTCGCAAAGGTATTACCTTTGTCGTGGTTAAGGAGTCCTTTAACGTTTTCAAGAAGTAGATACGAAGGTCTTTTCCTTTCAATGATTCTTGCGATGTCAAAAAATAAAGTGCCTCGTGTATCTTTGAATCCTCCCCGCTTTCCAGCAACGCTGAAACTTTGGCAAGGAAATCCGCCCACGAGAAGGTCAAAGTTTGGGAGTTCGTCGGGAATAATTGTGGTTGCATCTCCATAGTTTTTGTAGTGGGGAAAGTGTTTCTCAAAGATTTGAATGGCGTACTTATCTACCTCTGAATATCCAATGCACGTTCCCCTGTCGCCAATACCCAGTTCAAACCCGCCAATCCCCGTGAACATGCTGAAATATTTAACTTCCATCACCAAGTAAAAATTTATTGTCTAGCATTTTGTCGTAAATCGTTTGACCTTTTGAATCGGTGGCAAAGGGAAGAAACACCTGCGGAAGTTCTACAATAGTGGTTTCATAGAGTGCCATCTGTGCTAAAACCCAGTCCCGAATGTTTCTCCATGCTACCCTATAAACATAATCTTCCTCGTCCCACCTTCTTACTTCCTGCTTTTTTAACACCTCTTGGAAGTTACGCCAGTTCACTGGCAATGAGAATGAAACCAACCTTTCGTTGACCTGTAATCTGAATGCCAAAGCTTGAATCCTACCTGTGCCTTTCTCGTACTGATACATCACTCCAACGGCACCGTTTTTAACAAGGGCATTTTGAATTTCTTCTATGCTTCGGCTGGCTGGCACTACGGTTGTATAGTTTTTAATTGGCATTTCTTTTTAGTCTTTTACCCTTCGCACATTTGCAATACACTTTAATCACTTCGGCTCCGCTAAACTTTATCTTTTTCAATGCACCCCAGTCGGTGTAGCCTTCGGTGCCGCCAATCATTTTAGTGAAATAACCTTTATCGTAGCAATCAAAACACTTGGCGGTTGGGTAGCCATCCGTCCCAAATTTCTTGCCTTGTAACATCATTTCAATGTAGCTCAACATGACCAAGGCTCTGCCACGCTCTTTGCATTTTCCTTTTGGAAACTGGGCTTCTAAGATATCCACCATGGTCTCCCAGTATTTACTTCTCTTATTATTTTGTTTCATAGAAACAGTTCCCACAAATGGCCCCGAAGATGCTGACAATCAGTTTATTCTGTTTGCAACTCGGGCACTTGTTGAGTTTTAATTTTCCCTTTACGATTCTGCTAGCTCGGCATTTTCCTCCCTTAAATTCAGCTCCGCACTTTGAGCAAAAATACATGGGCACGCCCAATAGCATTTCTGGTTCCGTTGCTGCACGAGACCTTGCCCCACAGCATTTTGAAAATCTTTCTGGGCAGTCTGAACCCAAACATGTTATTTGTGCTTTCATGGTTTTATTGACAAACTATTATAGTATCTGTCTAGTTAATTATATCAGAACAGTTTTACTCTGTTCTCTATCGCATTGTGATGGTTGTAAATCTTTTCAAGCTGTCGCATGTATTCTTCCACATACGGCGAGTCTTTTAAGAACTTGTCCTTAAAGAGAACAAATTTATCAATCATCTGCCCATGATTATACTGCGGGTTAGTCGCAATGCGTTTGAAGGCAAGTGCGAAAACCCTAGTATCTCCACGAGCGTAGTACCTTTTAATATCATCTAGTTGTTTGGCAAGTCGGTGAGCCAGTTTTAAGTCTCCCACCACAAACTTTCCTTTTCGGAACGTCGCTGTCGTGGCACCACTATTATTCATTCTTGAAGTTAGAATCATCAGCAAGACCATGTGGGTAAGGTGGTAAGTGTTCTTGAATTCAAGATAAATCTTGTAGTTTTCATTTCCAAGTTCCGCAAAAGACCTTGCATAATCAGAGGGTGCCCAACTCTTGGTTGATGAATTTATTCTTTGAACGTCTTCAAGTTTTAGCCCGTCAACCTGGTAAAACCAAATTGGCAATCCAAGCTGTTTTAAGGCTGCGAATCTATGTTGCCCGTCAACGATTTCCATTTTGTCGTTTACTGTTATGGGAACAGCCGAAGCTATATCAGGATGTTCATTAAAGCTGTCGTAAAGTTTTTTTACTTGTGCTTTGTTGATAGTCCTGTTCCCTTCAATCCTTTTGAAAGAGGAATAATCCTCTGTTTGTTGGATTTTATTCATAGTTTGAACGACAGATACTATAATAGGTTGTCAATGAGCTTAATTCCCGTATTCTTCAATGACTGCATCAATCAAATCGTCCAATGCTTGTTTATAGGTGTGGTGCTTTTCTTTGCTAATCTGCTCCATCTTGTACTTAGTGTTGTTCAGTTCTTTTAAATTCTTTGCCACGTCCCTTAATTGTTTTCCTGTAATTTTCATAGGTTTATAGAATTACCCAATCGGTTCCCGTGAGGTCGCCCTCACTGATAATCCAATCGTGGTAATTCCCCGTTGGTTTGTGTAGTTTTACTATGCCATCTTTTAGCTCCCCGTAGAATCCCTTGTCCTTCCATTCAAGCTTGTGAATCTTTTTTCCGCCCATGAGCTCTTTGAATGCTGTTAAGAAATCCAATCCTTCTGGCTTCTCCTTAGTTTCTTTTTTTGGTGGCAATGGTGATGCGTTTTTTTCTTCTTTATTTTCCATGTTTTTAAATTTTAATTATATTTTACCTTTCTTCTGGTGATGAAATTCATCAACAAGAGAAAGGTGGGATACTGACTGGTGTCGGGTGGCAACCAGATTGTCGTACGGGTCAACCCAGTTATTCTCCACCCCACATCAATCAGTATCCCTTAACTTGAAAGAACTATGCACGCACATACTGAATATGATTGTGCCTTTTAAGATATTTGTAGCAATGCTTGTGAAACTTCACATTGCGAAATATTCCGCCAACCAGCTCCTTGAAATCTACGATTCTGCCTTTGTGGATGGGGGCTGAACATCTTCGGCAGTTGTAATAAGTCCCAATTTTGTAATTCATGTTTACCGTCTTTTAATTCTATTTACCTACGACCTTTACATATTAAGTATATTCCCATCAAGAATCATTGTCAACCCCCTACCAATCCCCAACTGTGGATAACTTTTTGTACCTAAAAAGAGCCTTAGACGGGCTCTTTAATAAGTTCAAGATACTTTTTAAAGCATGTCTCTATTGACCATTCCAATCCTCGGTCATTGCAATAATCGGCTACTCGCTGTAAAAATTCCTTTGCCTTTTCAAATTCGTCATTGAATAATTCTAAGAGTTGCTTGGCTGGCTTGACGTGCCGCCCATAAGAAATTTGATTCTCAATATAGAATTCCTTTGGCATGTCCGCCCATTCTTTTAATTCAAAAAAGAAATCTACAATTTTCTCAAAATCTTTTTTTACTTTTATTGGTTTTGGAAACAAACTCAAATTCATTTTTTAAAATTTTATATTGTATTTATTATTTTTTATCACCAGAGAGAGATATACGCCCCCCTACCCCCCAAAGAATTTTTGAAGTTTGCAATCGTATGATTTTTCATCACCGTCGCTTCGGCTGGACTAATGGTGCCAGCAACCAACGTCTTGCCTATTATTTAGTGTCGCTTGGCAAATTACCCCCTAGTTGCGACAAACAAAAAACCACCACCCGAAGGCTATGGTTTCCTGTGTATGATTTGGCTTCTAAACCAAGAAGAATCTACGGCTGCAAAATCGGCAATAAATTTTTCTTGAATTAGAAGTTTCATACAACACTGATAATAATTCAATCAAGAAAGTGTTGCAAGTACCTCACCTGTGGATAACTTTATTTTGAAATCTTCGTAACCTTGTAGCTGGCAATAAAGACTGCTGGGTTGCAAACCAATTCGCCTTCGGGCGTGGTCAAAATGTAGTCGCCAACTTTTGCATCCACGTTTCCGTCAACGGTCTTAATGATTTCTTGAATCTCCGAAACCCTAAACGTAATCTCAACTGGCTTTAAAATGGCTTTGCCTGTAATCATATTTGTGCTTATTTTAATTGACTTTTAATGTGTATATGTGTTATAGTGTAATAATTAAGGCGAAAGTTCGTCTTAATAATAATCCAAAGATATCTTAAAAACCTGAATTGTTTTTGCGGAGGCACACCCTAAGACCTCCGCTTTTTATTGCTCAAAAATCCTTTATAGAGTCCTCGGTATTTCTCACACTTCCAGTCTCCGTATAAGTCACAATACTTATCCCAGTGGTATTCTTTTCCTTCCGACCACATCCTGCCCATGCAATCCAATGCTTTGTATGGGTTTTTTCTGTCGTCCACTTTACTGCATTCGGCTAGCCAGGTGCTTAAAATAAACTGCGAAATTCCAACGCTGTTACCATTGTCTGCGTTGGGGTCGTAGGTTGATTCACCTAGCACGGTTCCATGGAATTTCTGGTAGTCCAATCCATATTTAACAACAACCTTACCAAGATATTCGTTTAAATCATTCACAGAGGCTTTAATCAGTGGGCTGGGACGTTTTTGTGGTTTGGCTGGAATCTGCTTAGTATCTGTTAAGACGTTGTTTTTTTGCTGGGTCTTTTCGCTCTCATTCTTGACCAAAGTGCTTTCTAGGTTAATCAAACTTTCACATCTGAATGGGTATAATACGCCTATGAGCAATGCCGAGATTGCGAGAACCCCTGCTATTTTTTTGATGTCTTCATAGTGAAGCCAGCGAAATGTTCCTTGGGGGAAGGAACAATTCGCCAGTTCCGCTAGGAACTGACTGGTAATACGTCAATATAATTATACCCTATCCCTTTTTTCCCATCAATGCCTGCTGAACAATGGCTTTGTAGAACACGTCGTACAAAGTGATAGCACCCGCAAAGATTATTCCAGCATTTTCTACGAAGTTTGCTGGTAAAAATTGCATGTACCACATTGCAACTGCGATAACTGCTGAAACAATCAACAATGCCAACTGCGTAACCAGCGAACCGTATCGTGTTTCAACGTCTGCCCATAGTTTCTTGGCTAACTGGATAATCAAGGTCGCTGCCAAGGAACCTCCGCCTAAAAATGTCAATAATGTTATGGTATCCATATTTTTAACGTTACTAATATTATCTTTCTACTACGACCTTTTAGAACCCATCTACCCTACCAAGCCGAAGCACCCAAAAGATTGCAAGAATGATTATGATAATTTTTGCAATGAACTGCACATGATACTCGGCAGGTAGTAATGGGATTAAGAAAAAGTAGGCGATGATAAGAGCAAGAACTCCAATAACAATTTGTTTTGTGTTCATAGATTTTTAGTTAATGGCAAACCTTTTATTAAGGTCTAGCCTTGTTAGTATTCCAACGAACCCCGTGGCTGGGATGCCATGTCGCTTCTGGTAAACCTTCACGGCCGCAGTGGTCTTTGGTCCGTAATACCCAAGGTTGGCACCTACTTCCTCACGGTGAAGTTCCCCATCGTAAATCAAGCACTCCTGCAAAATCTTCGTTTCGGGGTTTAGCTTCTGGCTTGGGCCAAGGTTATTTCCAAAGAAGTAAGCTGGCTTGTTGGTTGGGTCGGGCAATAATTCCTGCCAATTATTTGGCAGGTCTTTTAGTATAGCCCAGGCTTCAAATGGGGTGTAGTTAAGCGGTGCTTTGAAAAGTCCGCTATCTCCCCAAAATTCTCCCCAGCTATTCTGACCAATAATAAATTCTTTGAAGTATCCGTGCTCTTTTACGGCATGTCCCCAGATAGTTTCTCCTGCCATCGGTGGTCTAATCAATCCTGTCTGCCATCCGCCATTAGAGCCATGAAAACCCACCATAACGGCTCCTAGGGTGTATACCGCACGCTTAATGGCCTCTGGGGTAGGTTCAACCCGTACAAAGCCTTTAATGCGGTACTTGGCTATTAACGGTGCATCGTTGGGGTCTCCGCCTTTGGGCAGGCATCCGATGTTCTTCATTATCAGCATGGCGGTTCTTAAAAATGTGCCATCTAAGCTTGGAAAACCGTCAACCAGTTTGCACTGTTCATACATCCAGTCATCATCAAATTCCATTAGATTTCCTTCTTCTTTTTCCTTGCCCTCTTTTACAGAACAAGAGGAACAGCCAACGCATTTTGGTTTCTGTCCCTGATTCTTTTGGGTGGTCTTTCCCAAATCAAATTGGTCTGGGATTGGATTCTCTCCCAAAATATTTTCAATCACCGCCTCGGCGGGAATGTCTCTATGGTCAGTTAATGAAGGAAACACATTGTTCACTCTCACATCAACTGGCAGTTTTGGTTCTTCTACTGGCATAGTTTTTTTGTTTAATAATATTGTTTAAATTTTGAATGGAGGGGCGTGCTAAGCAACCTCCTTGATGCCAATGGCAAAATGTTTGAGAGGGATAATTGCACGCCCCATAATAGTGGGGCTTCCATGCCCCGAAGCAGCAAAATGACTTATATCTCCCCAACACGATTGGGGGAATCCGACTAAGACTCTTTTGCTGTTCCTTACGCATTCGCTGTTCCTGACGGTACACAGGTGGTAGCGAAGCACCAGTGTTTTATCGGGGAATCCGTTCCCCATGGGTTAATTATTCCACGAACTCTCGCCAGCCACAAGGGGCTTGGGTTCTTCGGTTGCTTTTTTGGTAACGCTTCTCTGGGCGACCACCTTGCCCACTTCTGCCCACAAGTCCATTTCCAAGGACTCGCCTTTGGTAATCGCCAGATTGGCGTAGAACTCCAGGTCGCTCATGGCCTGTTTGAGGTCAGCCCTCGTCCTTATGACAAGGGTCGGATTGACCTGTTCCTTCGTTGCGGTCAGCATGGGAGAGAACCTCCAAAAGAAGTGAAATGTTATCAGCCCTGTTGGCGGGCAGGCAGACGGACGGTACCACCAGAAGTGGTGATTGGTCGGGGAATTACTCCGCCAATTCTTTATCTGCCCTCCGCCAACGGGAATGACAACTATAATGATTTTTTGATAACCTCTTGATGCTCCTTCTCTAAAATAGAAGTTCTGGCAACGTTCAAGTCGTTAATGTTTTTCATAAAGTTCCTAATATCTTTAAGGACATTTTCTAAGTCTGGGTTTCGGTTCGTAGCAATTTGATTAAGCGTTTGAATCTGCTTATCTTTTTCACTGACTATTCCTTCAAGCTTTGAAATCCTTCCCGTAAATCTATTTTCCAGTTCGTGCATGGCCTTTGTCGCCCCAACCAAATTATCACGGCATTCCTGAATGTTTGCCTTTTGTTGTTTGTCTAATGTATCGTAGTTTGCAATAACCTCTTGGGTTATTTTTTTTGAACCTGACCTCCATTCTTTGAAGCCGAGGAATGCTACTACCAGAAGTGTTGTTACTGCTGTCCAATCCATTTTTTTACTGACTTAATTCTATAGGTTTAACCTCCCAAAAGATAGCGGCAAACTGACCAGACTTGACTTCAACCCAGTGTTTTCCAAACCAGTGTCTTACCAGTTCGTAAATAATAGTTTGAAATGGCGGTGCTGAAGGGGAAGCGGAGGCACTTATGCTTGGGCTAACAGAGGGAGAAGCACTCGGACTTGCTGAAGGGCTTACTGACGGACTGACTGATGCGGAAGGTGATTGACTGGGTGAAGAAGAGGGGCTGGAAGAAGGCGAGGCAGAAGCACTCGGGCTTTGGCTTGGTGAAGAACTTGGCGACTGGCTAGGTGAAGAACTTGGTGAAACCGAAGGAGAAACACTCGCTGACGGGCTTTGTGAGGGACTGCTGGAAGGGCTGGCAGAAGGAGATGAAGATGGCGAACTGCTTGGCGAAGCCGAAGCGGAAGGACTTTGACTGGGACTTGAAGAAGGTGAAGATGATGGGCTTGCGGAGGCACTCGGTGATTGTGATGGCGAAGAAGATGGACTTGCAGACGGACTGGCAGAGGGCGAAGCTGATGGTGATACGGAAGCTGAAGGTGAGGCACTCGGTGAAGAACTCGGAGATGAGCTTGGTGATGCGGAAGCAGACGGAGATAATGATGGTGATGCACTCGCACCATCACTCGGTGAGGCGGAAGGGGAAGATGATGGACTTACAGAAGCACTTGGTGAGGCTGACGGAGATGGTGAGGGGGAAACGGAAGGTGAAGGACTAGGAGAAACTGATGCACTCGGACTTTGTGAGGGACTGCTACTTGGTGAAGCGGACGGACTTACCGAGGGCGATACGCTGGCGGATGGTGATTGGGAGGGAGAAGGAGATGGTGAAACGGAGGGTGAAACTGAAGGACTAACCGAGGCTGAAGGACTTTGACTGGGAGACGCTGACGGACTTACACTGGCACTAGGGCTTTGACTTGGTGAACTGGATGGAGAAGCTGAAGGACTTTCTGACGGGCTTTTAGAAGACGATGGACTGGCTGAAGGTGATGAGCTAGGTGATACGGAAGCTGAAGGCGAAGCGGATGGAGAGACTGAAGCACTTGGAGACTGGCTAGGGCTTGGAGAGGGTGAAATTGAGGCACTCGGAGATTGGGATGGAGAAGAGGAAGGGCTTACAGAAGGAGACTGTGATGGGCTGCTGGACGGAGAGGCACTCGCACTCGGTGATACCGAGGCGGAGGGGCTTTGTGAAGGACTACTTGATGGACTAGAACTAGGGCTTGCACTAGGGCTTACGCTCGGAGATACTGATGCAGAGGGAGATTGTGAGGCTGACGGGCTTTGGCTCGGAGATGAACTTGGCGAGGCGGATGGACTAACCGAAGCGGAGGGTGATTGGCTTGGAGAAGATGATGGAGAGGCGGAGGCGGAGGGTGACTGGGATGCCGAAGGCGACTGACTGGGTGATGATGAGGGGCTGGATGAGGGAGAGGCGGAGGCACTAGGAGAGGCGGAGGGTGATGAACTTGGACTTGATGATGGTGAAGAAGATGCGGATGGGGAAGCAGACGGGCTTGAAGAAGGGGATGCTGACGCACTAGGACTTGCTGAGGGAGAGGAGGATGGGGAAGCGGACGGAGAACCAGATGCAGAGCCAGCAGTTGGAATATATACAATTAAAATTCCTATTTCATATACCTTGTAGGTATCAGATACCGACTTTGTAGCAAGTCCAATATCGGCACCACTACCACTAGGATATGAAGTAATGTTTCCAGCATTAAAGGCTAAAGTTGGAGAAGCTGCTGGGGAACTGATATCTTGAGGCGAGCCGTTAATAATTAGAGATATAGTTCTTGGTAAAGTAAGGGACTGAACATTAGCCCAACCAATTACATCAATGATACTAAAACCTGTAATGTTAATATCCCCTTCTGATGCAGTTTCTATATTGTATTCTTCAGTCAGGGCTCCCGCAGTGGCTATAGACCAGCCATTAGCAATATCAGTTGCTCTTTCATTAACTTGTGGAGAATGCCCCGTGCCGTAACCAGAACCACCAGAACCAATTTGAGTAGTCCAATCATTTGCCGTTCCATTCGCCTTTGGACGCTTTGCCGTTACCCAAATATCCCCCGTATCTATCAATCCAGCGTAATCATCAACATAAATATCGCTAAGACGGGTAGCCATGGTAGTTGGTGCTCCGCTAACTGCAAAAGTCAATGTGGATGTCCCTGTATTGGTTATGGTTGCATTCGTTACCGAAATTGCAGAAACTCCATCCTTGAAAACTTCAAACCTATTATGGGTAGTATCGGTAATGGTATATGCTAAAGAAATTCTATACCATTGCCCAGTTGAAAGAGTTGGACCATCGCCTCCTATTTGATTCGTAGTCTCAAATAACTGTAGAACACCAGCACTTGTAACCTTCAAAGAAGCAACAACCGAACCACTACCATTCACCATCTGTAAGATAACTTGTGAACCAGAAGATGGTAAGGTTTCAATATATATATAGTGACTTACTCTTCTACCAGCATCATTAAGTATTGCAGATTTTTGTATAAAATTAGAACTACCTCCTGGTAACTTAATTGACTTTATATGCCCCCCATGGACAAAATCTGTTGCCAAGGAAGCACCAGAAACAGTGCCCCAAAATCCACCAGCTGTAGTTATGGCAACATTAAAACCAGCATCTCCACCTGGGTCAGCAAAAATTGTATTAGGAGTTCCAGGAGAAAATGAAGGCGATATTGAGGGACTTACAGATGGAGAAACCGAGGCGGAGGGGCTAGCGGAGGGCGAAGAAGATGGGGAGACGGATGCAGAAGGTGAAGCTGACGGGCTGGCGGAGGGGCTTCTTGAGGCTGAAGGCGAGAGTGAAGGTGATGCGGAAGGCGAGGCAGATTTTCCAGCAATGAAGTATTTAGGGATTTCTAAACCATGTTTTTCAAACCACCAGCACAAGTGAATTGGCTTGTAGTTTAATAGGATTTCTTCACGAACAAAACCCTTCAATAGCCAGTGAAGGGCGTTAGTAGTTTTGTGAATAATTTTTCCTATTAGTCTTTCCATGGATGGAGATTAGGTATCGGCTTATTAACCTGATAATAAAAGATTTGTTCTGCCGAACCACTTGGCTTGTTAATTCCCATCCGTCTAAATTGATTATATGCTCCCATGTCGGAATGTAAACCATTCACGACAATGTAATTCGCAATTCTTCCAAGATTATTTACAAACTCCTTTTTAGTAACAAAGGGACATGGACTTGAGCAGTCCTTAGTATCAAACAAATCTACCAAAACGGCATCAAACTTTCGGAAAGTTTCAACGTATTTTTCCGCATCCATTTCAATAAATTCAACTCCGTAGCGGTTCTCTTTTATGGGTTCAATATCCACTGCCGTGATTGGGACATCACCATAGAGCAATCGGATTAACCCCGCCACTGTTCCATCTCCATAGCCGAGCATCAAAACACTCTCTGGTTTATATTGCGGAACCATGTAAATCCAATAAGAGAAGGTTAAATACGTTGTTGGAGGGTATGCCGAATATGAATTACCATTATTGTCCTCCGTTAAGAGTAGATTGCTCATGTGCTTTTAAGTTGTTCAGGGCTTCCTGTGTCCAACCTGGATTTTTTTCATTGTGGTAGGGTATAGGCCAGAACTTTTCTATTAACCACGATACTGGGTGAATGGCTTTCGGCCACTTATTATTAAAGATTAAATCTCGCACTTTGTCTCTTGTTTCTTGCTGACTTCTGCCGTTGGTAGGCCAAGGGAAGTGAAGTACGGTGTTGGTTCTAAAAAGGTGGGCATACCAAGTCTTGTGATTTACTAAAACCCTGCCTCCTGATAGCCATGTTTTACATGCCACTTCAATGCCCTGGCTTCCCCAGTTTCCTAGGGCTTCGTCGCAGATATTCAAGTCAAAATATTTCTCTCTGGTAAGCATAAAACATGACCCTTGCACTGACATGCTCTCGGTCAAACCTATCGTATCTCTGGCGTTAAAGTATTCTGGTCTGTTTCGGTATTCGTTAAAATACTGAAAATGCGGCTCTGAATCAAAGCTGTATGAGGTGCTCTGGGGGCTCTCCTTTCCAATCCAAACCATCTTTATTTTTATCCTTTTGCTTCCACAATTATCACACTTCGGCGGTTTATTTGCTTGGTACCATTTCTTTCCGCACCCATAGCATTTCCAGTCAAAGGCGTGCAGATTTCTCATCACTGGTATCATTGTAACATTATCGCCAGCGACCTTAAATGCTTCCAACATTTTTCGGTCAAAACCTTGGTCAAAAGCACAGTGGGCATCCACTTTCATAACGTATTTCCCTCTTGCTAATTTAGCGGCGTAATTAGTTGCGGCTCTCTGCCCAACCGACTTGGGAAGGTAAATAATATTCACTCTTTCGTTCTGCACAATGGGAGGGTCTGTCCATTCGCCATCTAAAACCGCAATGACTTCGGTGTCTGCTTCTATGTGCTCAATGATATCTTGTATGGTTCTCGCCAGAAGCATTTCGTTTCTGGCTGGAATCAGTATTGATAAATCCTTCATCGTTTCTGCCTCATTTTTTTAATTTCTTTGAAATTCTTAATCAGCTTTAAGTTCCCACCAGAACTTCCCGTTTCATCTTTATAGGTGTCTCGGTAGTAAGCCAACCGATTTACCATCTTGGTAGCTTGAACCATTGCAGTAACCAGATGCTCTGTTATTTTTTCCTTCAACTCTTTGTCTGGGTAATCTTGGATTTGGTCATAAATTACCCTTAGCGTTTCACAAATACATTCTTTCCAGTGGGTATCGTAAATAAGCGTCCTTCTTGCTTCTGCCCTTTCATTAGGTTCCATAAGTTTTAATAATTCCTGGTTGCTTAAATTCTTCACTCAATCCATTTTTTAGCTGGGCTCGGTATCGGTTTAAATCCTGAATCCTTTTGGCATCTTCTTTGGTGTGGATATTATCGGCCACCTTTTCTTCTAAAAAATAAATCTTGATGTTGGTGATGCTCAACTCGTCTATTAAATCGGCAATGGTTTTGTTCATAATTTTTGGTAGAGTTTACTGATATTTTCTATGTGATACTTTTCGGCTTCGTTAATTAACCTTTCTGCGTCCCAACCCTTCTGTAGTTTCTTAACTTCTGAAACCAGCTCTCTCATATTCTTTGCCTTGTAATAAAAGCCATCAACATCTTTGTACCCTAATTTCTGTTCTGAAACTGTGGGAATCCCAAACGACATGGCATTTATTATCTTATTAGGGTGGTAATAGGGGGCATGGGTTAAAAATCCGAACGACCCGATTACTTGAATATCTATGCTTTCGTAAAACTTAATCGTGTCTTCTCGCTTCTCAAAAGTTAAAAGAGAAACAAATTTTATACCCTCCTTTTCTAAAACTTCTTTTAACTCGGCAACTATCCTTCTTTGAAATGGTTGGTTTGCTCCGATGTATCCACAGGTGGTTATCTCTTTTCTGGTTTTTTTCTTTCTTTCAAAATTAACATGATGGTGGGGTATGTGGATAACTTTATTCGGTAAAACACTTTCTAGCCATTGTTTATGCGGATTAGTAAGAGCAATAACTTTTAGTTCTGGTCTTCCTTTTAACATCTGCGTAACTGTCATATCGTCCATGACATCAATGTAGTCATTACTTTTAACTGGCCTAAAGTCTCTTGGTTTAAGGTGGATGCACACATCGTTCTCAAAACCCTCTGTGGGGTTCAATTTAGCCCCTAGAAACGATGCTATCTCCTTACCCCGAATAATACTTGAAACCCGTTGGAGTGTTTTCCCACTGGGTTTGTTTAAGATAAATGGTTCTTTTGCAAAAAATGAAATCATACTAGGTCTTGTGGCATAAACCACCCTTTAAGATTTTGTATTTCGTCCTCCCTCCAACCAGTTGGCTTCTTTCGGAATCCCTCTTTGTTCATCTTCTTTGGGGTCATATTGTGGTTGTCCCGAATATCTATAATCGGAAAATCTGAAATCCATTCCTCTGCTTTTGCAAGTTCTAGGTGATTGCCTTTATGTCGGCCTGGCTCGTACCCCAAATTCCTTGCCCAGCTTGGATTCCCGCCTGTTGGTAATTTGTCCCAACCATTTTGGTAAATCAGTTCCAGTCTCCGCTTAAAAAAAGCAAGTGCTAATTTTCGGTTAGCACACATTCCCGAAAGAGAAGCTTGATGGTCATAGGCAACAACCCTCTTGCCGCTGTAATCCCACTTCCAAATGTTCGTATTATAGTAAAAAGTATCATCTCGTGGCGGGGTAAATCCAAAATGAGAAGGATGGTAGAGCACATCATGTTCGCAAAAGAAAACGTAATCCTCTTTGCTATTTTCCAGTGCTGCAATTATCCTTTTGAAATATCCCACAATACTTGGGTCTGGCACCACCACGTTACTGCCAAATTCCATGGGCTTCAAAGAAGCAGAGCTTATCGGCAATCCGCTTTTGAGAATCTGCTTTTGCACGCCATCCGTGATAGATGGCCTAGCCGAGTTGTTTGTATAGTAGATTATTCCCTTCATTTTATGGTCTGAAGAAGAAGAAACTCCTCCACTTATCTCTTTTCATCCCTTTTGTTTTTTCTTTTGCCCCAAGCACATACAGTTTTTGAATCTTCATAATCTGAACGCAAGCATCAACCCCTACTTTTACATGCACACCATCATAAATCATCGGATGCTTTAATTCTCCATAGCCCGTAATGGTAGCGTAGTCATGTCCTGCAATAATTCCTCCATGCTTTACCTTTTTTTCCCACCCAAAAATATCCATGCAAACGTAGGGCAATGTATGATTCGCATCAATGTAAACGAAGTCCAAAGAATCATCGGGAAAGTCTTTAAGAGCATCCATTGAATACTTGTGGATGATAGTGTAATCTAATCCTTTTAAGTTTGCCTCTGCCAATTCTTTTTGGCTCTTGTAGGCTCCCTCACGCTTGTACCCTTCGTAGTTTTCCCAGCAATCCACCCCGTACATTTTGAGTCCCGCCTTGCATAGGGTTACACCGTACTCTCCGAAATTAACTCCTATTTCTACACCTTTTTTGAATCCGTTGTTAAAAAGAAATTTAGCAAACTCCTCTCTATCGGTATCGGGGATATCTACAATCCTGCTATTTTTTGCTGGTTTTAATTTTATGCCTTCTTCTATTTTCATGGTTTTACAAACCACCAGTTTGGAACTTGGTAGTCGTTATTGAATATAACATTTAGCGTTTTAATTTTGTGGGCTTTGACGTAAGTATCAACAGGGGTAATAACATCTCCCGTCTTGTGAGGTTTGTAATCATCTCCGAAAACAATTCCCCCTTTTCGCACCCTCCTTGCCCACTCAATGATGTCAGTCATCACATAATCAAAAGTGTGAGCACCATCTATGTAGACAAAATCAAGCGAACCATAATCAATATCTCTCACGGCTTCCATACTGGTCTTTCTGACGAACTCACAGACAGGATAGCCAGCAACATTTTTTCTTGCTGTCTCATAAAACTGCTCCTGCCTTTCGGGGGTGTATATCTTTGACCTTGGGTCTTCGGGTACGGTGGCGTAAGGGTCAACTAAGTACAGTTTTTCAAGAGACTTTATAGACTCACAAAGAATCTTAGAAAAATCTCCATGTCTCACTCCTATTTCCGCACCACGCTTAAAGCCCATCTCTCCAAACATCTTGGCTAGGTCGTTTCTACTCTTTTCCGTTGACTTATTTATCTCCATCTAATATATTTTGTTGATATTCTAGCCAACCCTTTTTCCCAAACTCTCCATAGGTCTCAATCCAACCCCAACCCATTTTTAAGTTTACTGGATAAACGGGTCCTCCAACTTTTTTCTTTCTCCAAGCAATTTCTGGCAAATACTGTTCAAGGATTTTCCTTAATGCGTATTTACCGTACTCTACGTCCTTAATCTTTTCTTCTATCGGTAAGTTCCTCATGAAGTTATCTAACACAATGTTATCTTGATAAGGACGAATGTTCTTAATGCCAAAGTGAGCTGCAATCCCGTTGCTCATGTCATCCATATCCTTACGCATTTCAACGTCAGCTTCTAAAATGGTAAAAGCATGTGTGTTAGTTAATCTCCTAATCAAGATTGGGTAAAGCGGTGGAAGTATCTGGTCAATCAAAGGCTTGTAATGTTCAAAGGCTTCAAACTCGTACACCTTATACAAATAATTGATAATCAAATCCCGTGCGTAACCACACATGACCTCATCAGGACCATCACCCAAAATAACCTCCTTCACTCCCATTTCTGCTAGTTTTTGATACATGCAATAGAGCGGGAAAATGTTGAAGTGTGGGATAGGTCTGCCAATCGCTTTCACGGCAATCTTCACATACTCCTCAAACTTTGATTCGTCTGGCTTGACTATAACGTGTTCTATATTCAGCTGCTTAGCCACCTTTTTAGCCCACTCAATTTCGTTGTACTTATCCCCTTCTGGTAACTCAACTGAAATCGCAAACTTCGGCTTAATATGAACCGCAAGCAGTGAAGAATCAATCCCGCCCGAAAGACATAATGGTGTCCCCTCATATTTTTTACACTCCTCTACTATTTTTTGTTCTAATTTTTCCATAGTATTTCTTTCCAATTATCGGGCCATCCTGGGATAGGCCAGAACTTTTGGATTAAGTTAATAAAACCGTCTTTGTTATCGTGAACCCAGTGCTGATAAGAATACTTATAGCACCTCCGTCTTAATTTATCGTCCATGTGGTAGCCACGTCCCTCCTGTTTAGTTTTATACTGATGGGCGTACCATGTGTTTTTATTCACAACCACCCGACCGCCAGCAAGCCAAGTGGCAGTGCCGATATAGGCGGCTTCTTGGGCATGTAGTTGGTTGTATCCTTCGTCATTCATAAAATCCATTTTGTTCCACCAGTCCCGTGTCATAAACCAAAATGAGCCTTGAAAGGTAAGTACATCGTCAATCATCACATCCTTTCGCTGTATGCCCCTTTCCAGCCATTTATAGCCGTGTAGCGAGGTAGTTGGGTACTTTGGTGGGAATACCCAATACTCGTAGTCAATCGGCACTTGTTCATCTTCAAAAAATGGTCGCCATTCTGATTCACAAAGTTTATACCTGCGGGGAATTTGTATCCAATTATCTTGGTGGTCTTTTTTTAATTGCACATCAAAACCTGGAGCAACAATGCAGTGAGCGTCAATTTTCATTACATATTTGCCAGTAGAAATTGCCACGGCTTCGTTAATGGAATACTTCATCCCGATGGCCTCTGGGTGGTAAATATATTTAACTCCCGCAATCTCGGTTGGATATGGTTTGCCTTCAACGATAACAATAATTTCAATCGGTTCTTTCGCCTTAGCCAAAAGGTCTTTGACCGTAACGTCAAGATATTTTTCGTTTCTGCTTGGGATTATGATGCTGACTAAATTTTCCATAGAGGTTTGATGACGTTATTGTAATAATCTCCCCAAGCTTCTATGCAGTAGCCAATTTTGGGGTCATCTGATTGGCTTCCGTAGCGGTGAGTTCTTGGAAAGGTGTAATGCTTATGGGCAAACCAAGTATTTTTGTTAAGCATCATTTTCCCTCCTGCTTTCCATGTTTTGAAAATCATTTCGTGCTGGTCTTGGTAGTGGTCTCCGTAGTGTTCCGCATCAAGCTCCACAATTACTTCGTCCCACCATTTCTTTGGCATTATCCAAAATGAACCTTGCATTGCCATCGTTTCAGAAATAGGAACGTCCTTCATTTTCTCGTCCCTGCTAGGCCATCGCTGTCCTTCAAATTTGCCGTCTCTGATTTTTAGTTTCTCGTGAATGTAGGGTGGCACGTCCATCTTCTCCCACTTAATCGGGTCTAAGAAATATCTCGTGGCAGTCATTATCCAATTCGGCTGGCAACTCTCTGTCATGATTTTATCAAAGCCTTTTCCAAAAATGCAGTGGGCATCCGTTCTCATTAAGAATTCTCCCTTAGCAATTTTAATACCAGCGTTAATAGCTCCCCGCATTCCTCGGTTTTCTCCTAAGTGAAGCTGAATAACTTTCTTATTATTTTCTTCACTAAAAACCAGCGGGGGGTTAGGCCAGCTTGCATTGTATACCGCAATAATTTCAATATCCCCTTCGGCGTTTTCAAGAATAGAGTCTATTGTTTTTTGCAGGTATGGGTCTTTGTATGCGGGTATAATTACTGAAAGCATTTTTCCGTCCTTTCATTTAATTACTATGGTTGAGTAAGTTGTTTCAAGTAGCTTGTTCCAGTGTTTCCAGTGCTTCCATTTGCTCCAGCTCCAGCTCCAGTGCCAGGCGTTCCATGGGTTCCGCCTGTTCCACCAGTAAGAGTGATAGCCCCACTGTTAGTCAATGAGTA
>Ga0134123_10000084_pt1 | contig 58422 bp, 41 predicted proteins | sample KB303_FD_96460 | JGI IMG/M metagenome (GOLD analysis project Ga0134123, IMG submission 96460) | Terrestrial soil microbial communities without Nitrogen fertilizer from Kellogg Biological Station, Michigan, USA - KB3-0-3 | ecosystem: Environmental > Terrestrial > Soil > Unclassified ...
CGTAATTAAAACTCCAATAGCTTTAAGCCGTTGCCAAAAGCTGTGTTGTTTTTTCTATGAAATATTCTGCAATGGTTAATGGGGGGAATCAAGAATATTCTTACAAAGTTTACAACAAAAAAAACCGTTTGCGGCTGAAATGGCCACATTTAGTTATGAACAGCGGTTTATAAATTACACTACAGGGATTAAAACAAACAAGTTACTATATCACTGCCAGCCGGATCACAGGACAGCTTTTTATTTTTAAACCCTGCCGGGGCGTTTCTTCACCGCGCTTCAGCTGACTTTATTAATAACAAAAACCGGCCGGCTGGCAGGCATATCCGTTTCGCAAGTGTTCTGGCAAATCAAAAATGTTGTTTCGTTATTTTGAGATGGAATGAACCTTTCCGAAATTATTTTCTTTTCCTCACGAGAAAAGGTTTTTCAGTAATGAAATGGAACAGGTGCGCCAATACCACGCAAAGGATCATTCCCCCGATCATAAAAATAAAAGATGACGGCAACCTTCCGCCATTATGTGATGCCACAATAACTCCCAGCAGCATAAGTATTGGAAAGTGGATTACGTACAAGGTATAGGAGCAATCGCCCAGCCATTTTAATTTGCTGAGAATTTTTAAATCATATCCTTTTTCTTTCATCCAAAAGCAAAAAGCCAGCAGGCCGAAAAAGCCCAAAGCAAAAAGCACATCATTTATTTCCCATGTGGGTGTGAAAGTTATTATGAAATTAAGCGGAACAAAAAGTATAAATACAGCAAGATATTTAAACGGAATTTTTACGCGGCCTGTATACACATCGGCAAGGAAAACACCGAGCCACCAGCAAACCATCATGGAGAAAATATCCCGGAGCAATAATACAGGCATGATGGTTGGGAAAAAAGAAAGGATATAAAGCACGGCCATGATTCCGAGTGAAGCCACAGAAGATTTCCGGTTAACAAGATAAAACAGGGGGTAAAAAATATAGAACCACCATTCATACTTGAGCGACCATAAAGGCCCGTTGCTCCCGAAGTTGGGAACATACGTTTCGTTGAGAAAAAAAAGATTGCCGAGAAAAGTCCGTACATCAAAGTTTGTATCCAGGTGATAAAAAGAAAGTTCTGAGGCTGCGCGCAAATCATAAGTTGGTGCACTGATATTTCTCCCTGTATAATCCAGCAGCGTTGTAAGCAGCAATGCAAAAATCAACGGAGGATAAATCCTTCGCAGGCGTCTGCCCAGGTAATTAGTCAAATCAAATTTGTGATTCGGATTAGCAGATAACCTGTTTGCATATTTCAGGTGAATTAAAAATCCGGAAAGCACAAAGAAAAATAAAACCGCCTGGTGGCCATACTTTGTGGCAAAGAACGAAAAAAAATACACCAGCATTTTATTAAATGTATTGTAGTGTTCAGGATGGTTTAAATACCCTCCTGAAAACCCTTCCCAAACCAGCAATCGCGCATGGCCCATCATTACAAAAAGGGCGGCAAGACCGCGCATTCCGTCAAGGAAAAGCAAATCTTTGGGATCAATTTTATGCGGGGGTTTCATAAAGTGATGGGGGTTATAAAACTTCCTTCTTTATCCGGTCATTTTTTTAAAATCAGTTTCTATTTCAAACCGGCCGAAAACATTTTTTAAAAACCTGTCGAACATTTTATGGTTGTGCTGTGTGAGCATCTTGGGATGAGAAATAAATTGCATGTAATAGTTCTCCTCAAAAAATTTTATGTACCCGGGCAGTTTTACTCTTGTGAGCAGCTCAACGGCAATTCTTTCTTTTTGTGAATTTAAAATATCATGCCCTTTCTGAGTAACAGGCTTTTGCAAATCCGATTTCACAGAAACCTGGCCTTGCCCGCGGGTAAAGGTATGATCTCCTTTTATTTTATAAAGATATTTGAGAAGAATTTTATCGAGGAAAGTTGTAAAGCTGCTTATTTGAATGGATGAAATATTGAACTGTGTAAATCGTCCATTCTCCTTTTCAACTGTCACATCTTCTTCGAAATGATAAATATTTTTTTCGGGCGCTGATGAGAAATCAAAATACTGGGCATCGGAAAACAAATAAAATCCTCCCAGCACGCTCATATCGTATTTGAAATTATGCTTTTCAAAGTAGGGCCTGAAGTCTTTAAATGGCTGAATGCACCATCCTCCTGCACGATAGCAGTCAATTAAATATCCCGGCTGAATAGCCAGGATAATTTCTTTCAGCAATTCAACGGACCCGTCAAAGACAATTTTTTTTTCTTCTTCAGAAATATTATGAAAACGGTATTTGTCAATTTTGTTCAACCGCCATTCATTGGTCTGACTTACATATTCAGCCTCCAGCCAATGAGGATGTAAATGGGGAAATATATAATGCCCTGCCCTGATAATTTTCAGGAGCTGCCCCGCCACTTCATCAAAATCTTTTTTACATACAACAAAATCAGCAGATTTTTTTTTTAATTGCTGAAGATAGGTAGAGTCCACAAAAAAAACCGCTTTAGCATTATACTTTTCAAGGATATCCAGTGTTTGATTAGTGGGTTTTATAAGGCATTCTTCAATGTTCCCGCTCCTGTTACCCAGGAACAATTCGTAATCGTATGTAATCAGGAGTTGCTTTTTCATATTTGCCGGAACAATGCCGGTTACACGGAAACTTTTTGTTTTTCGAGCACTTCAGCGTAAATTTTTTCCAGCTCTTTTGCAATTCGCAGTTCATTAAATCTCTCAAAACAATTTTTTGAAATGGCCTGCTGGTCATAACCGGAATAATTTTTTATGATTTTTTCCATTGCAGCCGCAAACTTGTGCGCACTGAATTCAGGAACAATAATACCATTACTGTCATTTATTATATCCCTGGGCCCGCCTGAGTCCGTTGCAATTACCGGCCGTCCGCAGGCAAGGCTTTCAATAAGCACCACGCCAAATGTTTCATAAAAGCTGGCCAGTAAAAATGCATGGCATTCATCCAACTCCTGTTTTACCTGCAGGCGAATAATCCCCCCGATGAAATCAATATTTTTTTCAATTCCTTCAGCCGTTGCATAGGCTTTCAATTCATTCATCAGCGGGCCATCACCGCCAATCCTTAATTTAACTTTATATTTTTTTTCTGTTAAAATTTTCAGCGCATCAAAAATGAGCTTATGGTTTTTCCGCGGAAGCAAAAAGGAATTCGTGAAGAAAACAAATTCCCCGCCCTGTGTAAACGGCTTTGGGTGAAAATCTTCAAAAAACAAATCAGCAACCATATTATGAACCACACGGAATGTGTCATTCTTAAGTCCGAGCTCTTTTTCAAGATCGCTTTTGAAATTATTGCTGACAATAAGAGAAGCCTCCACTTTTGAAAAAATTTCGCAGGATAATTCTCTGTCTTCTTTGTTATTCACGGTTCCCATAATAAAAGAAGTGAGATGTTCAGTTATAACTATCGGAATTTTGTGCTCGCGGGAAATATAATAGGCTGCAATTCCTCCATAAAATAATGAATGTCCATGAATAACGTCCGGTTTACCATTTTGAGTAACATACTCTTCAAAAACTTTATTTACCGCCCTGCTGAATGTCCAATACGTCAGTTGGCGCATCCGTGGAATTTTTGATTGCACATTCACCGTGTAGGTGGGCAACCCGTCATCTACATAATTTTCGTTAATAACCTCCTTTTCAGCAAACAGTTCGCGCAAGGATGAAAACTCAGGAAAAATGATTCCAACCTGGTGACCCAGCTTGATTAAAGCACGTGCCTGCTCTTCAAAAAAAGTCCCCATAAAGGGTTCCTTTTCGGTTTTGTACCAGGAAGGAAATAATAAAATATGCATTAATGAAATGCCTGGTTTATGTTATGCAATTTAATTTATCCCCATGAGGCTCCCGTGGAGCAACGGGTAATTTACCGGTTATTTTAATTCTCAGAATTTTACAAAAGTATTTATTATTCTTTTTTCGAATAATTTTAAAATCGGAAAATAAATTTGATTTTAAGTATGATGCTTCAAATCGGGTAATGTAAATTGTTCGTTGCAGATTACATCATTCATTTTCCTGGTCAATAATATCCCTCGTCAATTCTTTATTGGTTTTAAAATTTCTTAATACGTCATATAATTTTGCTTTCACCGGTTCAATATCTTTTTTCCAGAGATAACCTGTTTTTAATTCACCGCCAAAACCTTTTTTGAACCTGAAAATTCCTTCGAGGGCCGGGTTTTTATTTTTTAACCTCACTCCCACAAGGTCATATCGTTTTACGCCTTTTTCCTTGAGCAGTTTCATCATTTCAAAGTGAAGCAATTTTACGGCACCATATAGTTTGGATTCTCCCTGGCTGCCGGCATGTGTGCAATACCCTGCATATTTGGTATGAATAAAAAATGCGGACCCGATAGGGTTTTGTGCATCGTAAACTACACCGAGTGAAACATGTTTTTCGCCAAGGTACTCAAATTGATTGCGGAAATACCCTTTGCTGTCAGGCATAATGCTGACACGTTTCATCGTTGCATAATATGTTTCATAAAAGTCATCAAACACCTCCCATCCGAATTTGACAACCGCGCCATTTTTTTGCGAATGATGAATTGCTTTCTGATATTTAATATTAAAATTATTAAAGATTTCTTCTGCTGTCAGATTCACAAGATCTATAATATATGTCCCGAATTCACAGGATTGCGTTTGTGGTGGCAACGCACCAAGAATGCCATAAGGATGAGGCTGCATCAGCCTCATGCATACATTTTTTTCCTTCAGATGTCTTATAAATGCATTAAAAAAAATGAGCTGATCCTTTGGAGATAATTCTTTAAATGTGCTTGAATCAATAGGGGCATGCAGGATTTGCCCGACCCTGAATGTTTTTGAAACCTGCATCCTGAAAGGCATGTAAGCTTCCAACCTTGCACTGAATACGATGTACAGCTGCTGTTCGTAATTGGTATTCCAGAAGTTTGTAAACCCAGGCAAAAACTGGATGGGCAGTTCATCATTATTTAAAACAGAAAGCCGTTCCCTGTCAGAGGAATTGAGGTGACTTAAAAGTTCCATAAAAAATTATATGGTAAAAGTATTTGCTTTTTTTAACTCTTCAGCAAAAATAATGCGGCACGATTCGAGAATTCTTCTTGTTGCAGCTCCATCCCAGTAAGGAGGAATGTTCCCTTTTTTATACGTTCCGTTTTTGATCATTTCTATTTTGCCGCGAATAATTTCAAGATCAAAAGGTATTAATTCATTGCTGCCGAGGGTAACTGTGGAGGGCCGTTCTGTATTTGCTCTCAAAGTTAAACAAGGCACCTGCCTGAAAGTAGTTTCTTCCTGTATGCCTCCGCTGTCGGTAAGGACGAGTTTGCAATCTGCAGTTAATTTCTGAAAGCTGAAATAATCAAGCGGTTCGGTGAGTATTAGTTTTTTCAAAGAGCTTATTCTTTCTTTTAATCCGAATTTCTCGAGGCGATGCATCGTACGCGGGTGAATCGGGAATACCACGCTGTAGGTCCGGCACACAAATTCAATGATATCAATCAGCCTGTTTAACCCTTCATGGTGATCAACTGTGGCAGGGCGGTGCATCGTCATCAGCACATATTCTTTCGGAGTTAACTTTAATTTATTGAGAACATTATCCTGTTTAATCTTGTCTTCAAACGCCACCAGCGTGTCAATCATCGTGTTTCCGACAAAAAATATTTGCTCCTTTTTTTTACCCTCTTTGAGCAGGTTGTCATAACCGGATTGCTCCGTGATATAAAAATAATCCGTGATCTCATCGGTAAGTATGCGGTTTATTTCTTCAGGCATGCTACGGTCACGGCTTCGTAAGCCGCTTTCGATATGCGCAATTTTTACATTCATCTTATTGCACGTAAGTGCTGCAGCAAAAGTTGAATTGACATCTCCGGGAACCATCACTAATGACGGCTGGTATTCAAGCATCACTCTTTCCAGGCGCAGCATGATCTCTGCCATCTGGTTGTTGGGCGAACCTGCCGGAATTTCGAGCCAGAAATCAGGCTCCAGTTCAAACTGTTCAAAAAAAACAGCCGCCATTTTATCATCATAATGCTGCCCGGTATGCACTATTTTTATATCAAAAGGATTCCCCAGCGCAGCATTTACTTTTTTGAACTGAGTGATTTTGATAAAATTAGGGCGTGTGCCTACAACGATAAGTATCTTTACCATGGATTGTTTTTGAATGTTTTAACGGAAAAATATTTAAAAGGTTAGTATGAATAAGTTACTGATACCCGCGTTTCAAAAGTACAATGTTTGAGCCAAAAAAATGAGCTGAAAAATCCATTCCATCAATTTATCTTTGCAACGTTACCGGGTGGTTCGTTCCATGACCGGGTTTTCTTATTTTATTTTTTAGCAAAAATTCAAATTGGACTTAAAAGAAATTATTCAGTTTTATTCGGAGCATGAAAATGTACGTGCGCTTATCAATGGTATCAGGCATAATACACAAAACCGTATTTGCATAAACGGTTTATCAGGTTCTTCTGCTGCTGTAATTGCTGCTGCCTGTTTTAAAGAACAGCCGCATCATGCAGTTTTTATTTTGCCTGAACGCGAGGAAGCCGCTTATTTTCTCAACGACATTGAAAACCTCCTCGGTGATAAACAGGTTTTGTTTTTTCCTTCTTCTTATAAAAAATCTTATCACATTGATCAAACGGACAACAACAACGTATTGCTTCGCGCGGAAGTGCTGAGCCGCATCAGCAAAAGCGATCTGCCTTTTATTGTAGTTACGTATCCTGAAGCAATACATGAACGCGTGGTCACAAAACAAAATCTTGCACGCAACACGATTGAAGCGCGTATTGGCGAATCGCTGTCTATTGAATTCATTTCAGATTTTCTTGTTGACAATGGTTTTGAGCGGGCAGATTTTGTTTTCGAACCCGGGCAGTTTGCAGTAAGGGGCGGAATTGTGGATGTGTTTTCTTTTGCGAACGAATTGCCTTACCGGATGGAATTTGACAGTGATAAAATTGAATCCATCCGGAGCTTTGATCCGAACACACAGCTTTCGGAAAAAAATCTCCATCATTTCACTATCATTCCGAATGTGCAGAAAGAGATGGCAAAACAGGAAACAGAATCGTTCTTCCATTTTATTCCGCAGGACAGTGTTATCTGGGCAAAAGATTTGGGTTTTACTTTGGAATATATCCGTACAAATCTTGCAAAGCTGAAAGAAAATAATTCAGTAACCAAAGAAGATGAATCATCAACCGTTATTCTTAATCCGCATGATATTTACGAAACGGAAAAAGAAATAGAAAAACATTTGGAAAAGTTTACGGTTATTGAATCGGGTTCAAAATATTTTTTCGACTGCGGCAGCACATTGAATTTTCAGCATAAACCACAACCGGCATTCAATAAAAATTTTAATTTGTTGTCAGAAAATTTTTTAAGCAATCAAGGCCGCAGCTATAAGAATATTATTTTTTCGGATACTGCAAAACAGATTGAGCGTATCTATGCGATTTTTGATGACATTCATTTTAAAGCGAGCCAGCCGGGAAAAAAAATTGAATTCACTCCCATCTTACTTTCACTTCACCAGGGATTTATTGATGATGATTTAAAACTTGCCTGTTATACCGATCACCAGATTTTTGACCGTTATCACCGTTTCCGTTTAAGAAAAACATACAGCCGCAATGAAGCGCTTACGGTAAAAGAGCTTTACAGCCTGAAGCCGGGCGATTTCATCACGCATATTGATCATGGCGTGGGGCGTTTTGGCGGACTGGAAAAAATTGAAGTGAACGGCAAACAGCAGGAAGCTATCCGCCTTGTGTATAAAGACCAGGATATCCTTTATATCAGTATTCACTCGCTGCACCGCATTGCGCGTTATTCCGGCAAAGAAGGAACAGTTCCCACGATGAACAAGCTCGGCTCTAACGCATGGAATGTACTTAAGCAGAAAACAAAAAAGAAAGTAAAAGACATTGCTAAAGATTTGATCGAACTGTATGCAAAGCGAAAAGCACAGGAAGGGTTTGCTTATTCGCCCGATACTTATTTGCAAAATGAATTGGAAGCTTCTTTTATCTATGAAGACACCCCCGACCAGATCAAATCCACCCGGGATGTGAAAAAAGACATGGAAGATTCTTCTCCGATGGACAGGCTCATTTGCGGTGACGTAGGTTTTGGTAAAACCGAAATTGCCATCCGTGCAGCTTTTAAAGCAGTAACCGATAACAGGCAGGTGGCCATCCTGGTTCCTACCACGATCCTTGCCTCGCAGCATTATCGTGTGTTTAAGGAGCGGCTGAAAGATTTCCCATGTACGATAGATTACATCAACCGTTTTAAAAGTTCTGCCCAGCAACATGCCACATTAAAAAAACTGGAAGAAGGAAAAATAGATATCATCATCGGCACGCACCGTTTGATCAGCAAGGATGTGAAATTTAAAAACCTTGGTTTGCTGATTATTGATGAAGAGCAGAAATTCGGAGTGGGCGCAAAAGAAAAAATCAAGTCTTTGAAAATAAATGTGGATACGCTTACACTAACTGCTACGCCCATACCACGAACACTCCAGTTTTCACTGATGGGCGCCCGCGATCTTTCTATCATCAACACGGCACCACCGAACCGTTACCCGGTGACTACCGAAGTGCATGTGTTCAACGATAAAATAATTAAGGAAGCCATCGAGTACGAAGTATCAAGAGGCGGACAGGTTTTTTTCATTCACAACCGGGTGCAGAATATCCATGAAATGGCCGACATGGTGAAAAAGCTTTGCCCGAATGTTTCCGTGACCATTGGTCATGGGCAAATGGAAGGTGATCAGTTGGAAGAAGTAATGATGACGTTCATTGAAGGTGAATCGGATGTTTTGATTTCCACCACCATTGTTGAATCAGGCCTTGATATTGCAAATGCAAATACTATTCTGATAAACCAGGCACAGAATTTCGGATTGAGTGATTTACACCAAATGAGAGGCCGGGTGGGCCGTTCCAATAAAAAAGCATTTTGTTACCTGCTCACTCCGCCACTAACTGTTCTCACGCCCGAAGCGCGGCAGCGGTTGAAAGCCATCGAAGAATTTTCTGAATTAGGAAGCGGTTTTAATGTGGCTATGCGCGACCTCGATATCCGCGGTGCGGGTAATTTATTAGGCGGTGAGCAGAGCGGGTTTATTTCTGAGATCGGTTTTGAGATGTATCATAAAATTCTGGACGAAGCCATGCAGGAGTTGAAAGAAACTGATTTCAAAGGATTGTTCCCGGTAGAAGAAAATAACAAGTTTGTGAGCGATTGCCAGGTGGATACTGATATGGAAATTCTGATCCCGACTGATTACGTGGAGAATACTACTGAGCGCTTGAGTTTGTATAAAGACCTCGATGATATTGAAACAGAAGAAAAGCTATTGGAATTTGAATCCAACCTTCGCGACCGTTTCGGGCCGGTGCCGCAGGAAGTGATCGAGCTGATGAATACATTGCGCCTGAGATGGAAAGCAAAAAAGCTTGGGTTTGAAAAGCTGGTGCTGAAAAATAATTCCATGAAAGGATATTTTGTGAGCAATACAAACTCCGCATTTTTTAATTCTGAGATATTTTCAAATATTATCCATCATGTAAAATCATCGGGCAACCGCTATTCGCTTCGCGAAACAGGCGGAAAGTTGATCCTCACTTTTGCAAAAGTGAAAAAAGTGGAGGATGCGAACCAGTTGCTCAATGACTTGGTTACTGTTACAGATAAAAGCATGGCGGAGAAATAAATGCACCTGCGCACCCCCGGCCCCTAAAGGGGTGTCAACCCGCAATGTGATCGTGCCAGGCGCCCTTCAGGGCTGCGGGTGCGCGAAGGGATGCAGGTTAACTTTTCACTTATGGCTTACGGCTTATCTCTTATCACTTTTTGCAAATTAACTTTTTTTTTGTAGATTTGTTTCTCAATCGCTCCCCAAAAACTAAAGGATATGAAAATATTGCTTGTTGAAGACGAACCCTTCATGATCGAAGCTATGACGCATGTGCTTCAAAACCGCGGCATAAAAGTAATCGCAACAGATAATGCAGAAGAAGCAAAAACAATACTGAAACAGGACACCATCGGGTTGGTGATAACCGATCTTTACCTGCCGGAGCCGGATGGTTTCGGTTTGGTCAATTATATAAAGGAAAACCCGAATACAAAATCTATTCCTGTGATCGTTGTTACCGGCATGGTTAACCATAAAGAAACACTGTCCACCAAAATACCTGCTGATGAATGGGTGTTTAAACCGTTTAGCCTGCAGCAATTAACTGACACCATAAGAAAATATCTTACCATCGAGGTATAAAAAAAGTCCCGTTTTGAACGGGACTTTTTTTTGTTACTCCTGACCCCTGAAGGGGAATCTGCTAATATCGTTTGCACAAGTTTTTAGTTTACCCGCCTGATTGTCTTTATTCAACAAAAATCCTGATCAAAAAAAATTCGTTGGTTCCCCTTCAGGGGTCAGGTAATATTATTCGTAATGCACATCTCCCGATCCCACGCTGCTTACTGAAGCAGTTACACCTTTTTTCAGGGTCACATCACCTGAACCGGCAGATGAAATTTTTGCTGTGGTACAGGCAAGTTCTTTTGCATTCACATCACCTGAACCGGCAGAGCTGAGGTTAAACTCATCAGCCGTTCCTTTCAGCACATAATCTCCGGAACCGGCCGTGCTGATCTTTAATTTCTTCACTGCAAAGGTCACATTAAAGTCACCCGAACCCCCGTGAGAAATTGAGAAGTCATCACCTTTTAACGGGGAAGCCGTTTTTACATCTCCCGATCCTCCCGAGTTTATTGCGCTTAATTTGCTGCAGTTCACACGCACAACGAGCTTAGTGGCATTCAGGCTATAATGTTCCTTTTCATGAATATTCAATGCACCGTCTTTCACTTCGGTGATGATATATTCCTGCAGGTTTTCATCCGCTTCAACCGTTACGGCCTCTTTTCCATTTTCATCAATTATAATGTCAATGCTCCCGGCAAGATTTATTTTGTCGAAAGAGGAAAGTGCGCGTTCGTTGGTAACAACTTTTCCATTCCCTTTTACTTTTTCATCATCGCATTTCGCTGATGCGGTGTATGAGGTTAAGCCTAAAAGGCAAATAATGATTAAATAATTTTTCATGATATTTTGGATTTTATATTTGTTCTAAGACGCCTGAGGGTAATGATATGTTACAGACTAAAATGTTAAAATTTTCCAAAAATAATTGGTGAAAATCCGTGAAATTAGTGGCAATCCTGGAATCTCATTTCCTGATCTGTGCCCCAAGCTTGCTTTCAAAAGCATTCATCAGCCTGTCCATCACACCGTCAATTTGCTTATCTGTCAACGTTTTTTCATCATCACGAAGAATAAAGCTGATGGCATAAGAAATTTTTCCGGGCTCGAGCTTTTCACCCTGGTAGACATCAAACAAGTTTACATCAATCAAAAGTTTTCTTTCGGTTTCAAAAGACAATTTTTCAATTTCCGCATAGCTTACATTTTTATTTATCAGCATGGAAAGGTCGCGCCTTACTTCAGGAAATTTCGGAGATTCTGCGATGGTATGTTTTGCTGAGATAACGGAATTCATGCATTCATCGGTTAAAATATCCGCATAGTAAATGTCTTCATCAATGTCGAAAGGCTTTTGAAAGGAAGATTTTAAAATACCATATTCTCCGAGTTTTTTCTTGCCGATAAAAATTTCGATCGGGTTGTCAAACAGGCCGCTTTCACTTTCCCGGTGTGCGATTTCATTTTGCTGAATGCCTGAATTAACAAGCAAATTATTCAGCAAAGATTTCAAAAAGTAAATGCTGTAACTTTCCGGAGAATTTTTAATCCAGCTTTCATCTCTGCGATTGCCGGTAAGGAAAAGTGATAAATGATTTTCTTCTCTATACCCTTTAACAATATTTTGACCGCCTGAAGATCTATGATATGTTTTCCCGAATTCAAACAAACGGAGATCCGTATTTTTCCTGTTCCTGTTATATTGAATGCTCTCGAGGCCGGAGAAAATCAGCGTGGGCCGCATAATAGATAAATCACCGCTCAACGGGTTTAAAATTTTAACCGCTTCTTCTTTCTTATTTAATATTTCCGCATAAGACTCTTTGGTGAGGGAATTTGAAAATGTCTCAAAGAATCCGTTTGAAGTTAAAAACTGTGAAATATTTTTAACAAATTTTTCTTTGATGGTCTGGGCATGTGACGGAAGGGGCGTGTTCATCTTTGAAGGAACAGGTATACGATTGTATCCATAAATCCGCATGATTTCCTCCACAACATCTGCTTCCCGTTTTACATCTACTTTATAGTTTGGAACAGATAGTTGGAGCAATTCAGAATTTTCATTGGTAACCATTATGCCCAGGTCCTTCAAAATATTTTTTATTACAGGCGGGTTAATGTCCATTCCCATTAATCCTGAACCCCGCTTGAAATTATATTCCACTTTTGTATTTTCAACCGGGGAAGGATACACGTCAATGATTTCCGAAGAAATTACTCCACCGCAAATTTCTTTAATGAGCAGGGCAGCTCTCCCCAGGGCGTAAATTGTATTGTCAGGATCAGTGCCTCTTTCAAAACGGAAGGAAGCATCCGTTTTCAATCCATGATACTTTGAAGATTTACGAATGGAAGCAGGATTAAAGCAGGCGCTTTCAATAAAAATATTTTTTGTTTTTTCGCTGACGCCAGATTTTATACCGCCAAAAATTCCCGCCATGCACATTCCGCCATTCGCATCACATATCATCAGTTCATCTCCATTCAATTCTCTTTCTTTTTCATCTAACGTGATGAACTTAGTTTTTGCAGCAAGATTCTTTACAATTACTTTCTTCCCTCCTATTTCATCCGCATCAAAAATGTGCAGCGGCTGACCGGTTTCAAACAAAACAAAATTCGAAATGTCAACTATATTGTTAATAGGCTTGAGCCCGATGGATTTCAGCCGGTTTTTTAACCATTCCGGTGAATCACCAATAGTAACGCTGGTCAGCGATATTCCCGAATAGCGAATGCAATCTTTTTTATTTTCAACGGCAACTTGAATTTTCAGTTCGTGATTCTCAATTGTCAGATTGTCTGTCGAAGGAAAAAGAAGTTTTGAAGAATTGGATGAGGAAGAAGAATTTAAAACTGCGGCCAAATCTCTTGCCACGCCAATATGTGACGCAGCATCAGCGCGATTAGGCGTTAAGCCGATTTCAAAAATCCAGTCTTCCTCTATTTTGAAATAATCGGCAGCAGGTGTTCCGACAACTGCATCATCATCAAGCACCATTATTCCTGCATGGCTCGTTCCTAACCCGATTTCATCTTCTGCGCAAATCATTCCTTCAGAAAGCTCTCCGCGTATTTTGGATTTTTTTATTTCAAGCGGTTCACCGGAAACGGGGAACAATGTCGAACCTACCAAAGCAACTGCAACTTTTTGCCCCGCTTCCACATTGGGAGCACCACATACAATTTGTAACGGTTCGCCAGCGCCTGTATTTACTTTTGTAACACTCAAACGATCCGCATTGGGATGCTTTTGTTTTTCGGTCACTTCACCAATTACAACTCCCTTTAACCCGCCTTTAACCGTTTCAAATTTTTCCAATGATTCAACTTCAAGCCCGCAATTCGTTAAAAGTGCCGAAACTTCAGCAGGGGGTAAATCAACATTGATGTACTGTTTAAGCCAGTTGTAAGATATTTTCATCAGGTAAAAACTGTTTCGGGCAAAAGTAAGAAAAGAGTGTCATCAACGAATACGAATAGATACGAATCTACGAATCGGTCTATTATAATTGTGCAACAAGTTTTTTAAATAACCGGCTTAATTTCACTTCTGCTTTTCCGGCCACTTCAATAATTTCTTTTATATCCACCACTTTCAGGTTATCGGGATCGCATTCATCCGTAAGCACAGAAACTGCAGCGCAGGGTAATTTCAAATGACCGGCAGCAATTGCTTCGGGAACTGTGGACATTCCTACGGCATCTGCGCCAATTTTTTCCAGGTAACGGTATTCAGCCCGCGTTTCAAGATTAGGCCCGGGAACAGCGGCATATATTCCTTCATACAATTTTATATTTTCTTTTTGCGCAATTGATCTTAGTTCCTGATTGATTGTTTTATCATAAGGTGCGCTCATATCAGGAAACCGTGTTCCGAACCGCTCGTCATTTTTCCCGGCAAGAGGATTTTCGGGAAGAAGATTTATATGATCGGTGATCAGCATTAATTCTCCTTTTTTAAAATCAAGGTTAATTGCACCGGCTGCATTTGAAACGAGCAAATATTTTATGCCGAGCATTTTTAATACCCTCACAGGAAAAATTATTTGCTGCAGGGAATACCCCTCATAATAATGAAATCGTCCCTGCATGGCAATCACCTTATGATTTCCAACCTTCCCATAAATCAATTTGCCTGCATGTGATTCAACAGTCGAAACCGGGAAATGAGGAATATCGCTGTACGAAATTTCTTTTTCGATAGTAATTTCTTTTATAAATCCTGACAGGCCTGTTCCGAGAATAATTCCGGCAACAGCATTTTCAAAACCATTCGATTTCAGGAAAACAACTGCTTCATTAACTTTTTCAAAAGGTTCGTCATCCATAGTTTCAAAAGTAGTTAAACGGGAAATGTTCAACATTTGAAAAATACAGAACTCAGAACATACAACGTTTAATGATTTACAATAAGCTTCTTTTGGAAGACACCACTTGGCGAGAAAACTTTAATAATATATATGCCGCTGGGAAAAGAAGAGGTTAAGAGTCGCATCTGCGAAGTTTGCAGCGGCAGCCGAAGCATTTCATTTCCTAAAACATCCGTTACAGTTATTTCTGCCGGCTCTTTTTCTGTGGATGAGAAACTTAGGATGGCTGATTGATCAGCCGGGTTAGGAAAAATATTGAAGTCGGAATGTTGTTTTATTATTTGCTCTGTCCCTGTTGCATTATTGCAGGGGCAATCATAAAAATGAAAATTATTCCGGATATAATCAGTTGCTGAAAGCAAAGAGTCGAGGGAAGAAATGTTATCACCGGATGCAGCGCGTGACCACACTACTGCATACGTGATGCAAACACACTGGTCGGGATAAAATGTAAACGGACCGGAGGATAAAGCAAATGTCCTGTCTCCGGGAGTATTTCCATTTGTTGGTTCATTCCAGGTATTGGGATGACTCGGATCACTATCCCATGGATAAATAAAATTTGTGATATCTGTACTCCCCGCATTATACCCGTTTCCGCCATATGTCCACGGAGTATTGTCTAACCATTTTCCTGACATATAATTGTAATAATCATCAGAAGTTTGAGGAATTCCTATTGCCGGGTTCACATTTCCGTGGTAGGCCAAAAATTTTGTCATTAAATTTTCCTCCCCCGTTTCGTCAGTAACACCATTATTATTATTATCAATTCCATCATTGGGATCGGCAGGCGGCCCCTGGAGAACAGTAATGCCAACTGCAGGTGGAGTAAACCCATAACCATCCGGCAAATCATCAACTGCATCGCCATTATAGCCATAACCGAGATTCTTTTCAACATGGCATCCGATAAAATCATCGTTATACCACCCTAAATCAGGATCTGCCCAATGTGATATAAAAACACTGTCATAAGTCTCACAAGTACGATTAATAATTTTATACCTGTAGAATGTGGTGTTATTAACTGCATTAACCGGGGAAGAATAAGAAAATGCCTGCGCATGTATTTCAACTCCCATTGGTGGACCTCCGCCAATTAATGGAGTAAAAGAAGTGTCGTTAAAAATCCAGTACAGGCATTGATCGCCAAAGAGCTGTTCTGCTGAATCAGGAATGGTATTGTTTACATCCATCAAAGGATAATCACCAAGCGCAGGCTCATATATTCCATTTGAATTGGAATCAAAAAAAGGTGCTAAAACAGGCAATTCGCCATTAGCAATATTTCCATTTGCAGGATATGAAAGCATGTCAGCAGTTGCCGTGCCCGAAGAAAGAAAATTACTTATATCAGCCGGAGTAAATTCCCAAATATGCTCATAGGCCGGGCAATTGCCCGTATCAGTGCTGATTGTGCAACCATTCTTTTGAACCGGCCCTGACCAAAAATCAATTGCTGTCTGCCTGTAAGTTTGTGCAGCCAAATGGAGTTGTCCATTGGCATCCATTCCCCCGATCCAAATGGCAGCTGCAAACATCGATGACTTATTTCCTCCTTTAGGCACTTCATACATTGCTACACCACCACTTGGATCCCACCATTTATCAGATCCATTAATTATGCGGGCCCTCACATTATTTATGTCAAGGTCTCTGACCGTAATCGGAAAACATGGTTGCGCATAAGAACTGATAGTGGACAATACATAAACCGCAATAGTAATTTGAGTAAGCGCTTTCATAAGGTTGGTTTTAGAATGCAAACCTATGTGTAAGAAAATACTATTCCAAATCAAAATTCTGAATAAGTATACAGGTCTAAGGAAGCATAAAAAAGTTTTACAGTGAACAACTTAAAATTTTTGAACTACAGAATCCTGAATTTTAATACTTCACTTTCCCTGTTTCCCTACCTTTGCACAAAAAATTTTCAGGTATGCTCCAGGTTTCATTTTTGAGAGATAAAAAAGAAGAAGCTTTACAACGACTTTCAATTAAAAATTTTACTGATTTGCCTTTAATTGATTCTGTATTGGAACTCGATGATCAGCGCAGGAAAACACAATCCGAGCTTGACAGCCTGCTTTCCTCACAAAATTCTCTCGCAAAACAGGTGGGTGAATTATTTAAAACCGGAAAATCTGCCGAAGCAAATGATCTGAAAAATAAAAGTACGGCCTTAAAAGAAAGTTCAAAACATTTGAACGCTGAGTTGGAAAAAATTGAAAAAGAGCTGCAGGAAATACTTGTGAGAATACCGAATGCTCCTTCTGTAAAAGTTCCGAAAGGAAAAACTCCCGCTGAAAACGAAGAAATATATCGTAATAAGATTTCATTTCCTGAACTGGGAAAAAATGCTTTACCTCACTGGGAACTTGCATCAAAATATGACCTGATAGATTTTGAGTTGGGAAATAAAATTGCCGGAGCAGGGTTCCCGGTTTATAAAGGAAAAGGGGCGAAACTGCAGCGGGCTTTGATAAATTATTTTCTTGATAAAGCCACAACAAAAGGTTATCGTGAAATACAACCTCCTGTTCTGATCAACGAAGCATCTGGTTTCGGCACGGGACAGCTTCCAGATAAAGAAGGGCAGATGTATCATGTGGGCCTGGATAATTTTTACCTGATTCCCACAGCAGAAGTACCGGTTACAAATATTTATCGCGATACCATTGTAAAATCCAGTGATTTCCCGATAAAGCTGACTGCTTATACACCTTGCTTCAGACGTGAAGCGGGTTCTTATGGAAAAGATGTAAGGGGTTTAAACCGTTTACACCAGTTCGATAAAGTAGAGATCGTGCAAATTCAGCACCCGGATAAATCATACGACACATTGGAAGAAATGAAAGATTATGTGGCCACAATTGTCGAATCGCTTGGATTGCCTTTCCGTATATTAAAACTCTGTGGTGGTGATATGAGCTTTGCATCAGCGCTTACTTATGACTTTGAAGTATACTCAGCAGCACAGCAAAAATGGCTGGAGGTGAGTTCTGTTTCAAATTTTGAATCGTTCCAGGCAAACCGTTTGAAATTGCGTTTTCGCGAAGGAGAACAGAAACCTCAGCTCGCACATACACTAAACGGAAGCGCGCTTGCGTTACCTCGTATAGTTGCAGCGTTGTTAGAAAATAACCAGGCAGAAAAAGGAATTCGAATCCCTGAAGGTCTTGTGCCGTATACGGGGTTTGAGATGATTGATTAAGATAATTAAATGAGAAAATTGATTCACATGGCGGCAACAACTCTCATTTTGGGATCGCTGATTGCGTGTGAAAAAGAAAACACAGAATCTGCAACAATTGTAAAAGACTGCACCGGCACTTATCTTCAGTTGAGCGGAAAAGATTATCATGTATGTAATCCTGAAATGGTTTCTTCATTTCCCGATGGAGTTAAAGTAACTGCGACTTTCAGGAAAATAAAAATATGCAATGGGTCTGCAAGAGATGCAATTGTTTGCATGATGGTGCATGAGCATGAAGGATGGATTGAAGTAAAAAAAATAAAATAGCGCGCAGAAAAATTATAATTGCAGGACATAGTTATGGAAAAAAAATTCTTTAAAACGTTTTCTTCACCCTCTAAAATTGTTCTTTTATTATTTTTTAATTTCCTCCTCGTTTTTTTTGAATCTGCTTCTTATGGGCAGGGTGGCCAGACTAATCTTGATCTCGCCAATCAATATTTTAATACAGGAGAGTACGAAAAAGCCGCTGTCTATTTTGAGAAGCAATACAATATTGATCCTTACGGGACCTATGAATCCTACCTGAAGTGTTTAAACCTTTTAAAAGATTTTGACAAAGCCGAAAAGCTGATCAAAAAACAGATTAAAAAAAACCCGGTTGACATGACGTTGTATGTTGATCTTGGAAAAATATTTTTAAGCGAGGAAGAAAATGATAAGGCAAAGCAGCAATTTGATAAAGCAATAAAATCAATTCCCCCGGATGTTAACCAGGTCATTAATCTTGGAAATGCATTCGTGGAAATCCAGGAATTTGACCGGGCTGTTGAAACGTATCTTGCCGGAAGAAAATTATTACGCCAGGTGTATCCTTTCAATTTTGAATTGGCAGAACTATATGCACAAAAAGGAGATCAGCAAAAAATGATTGAGGAATATCTTGATGTGCTGAACTACAATGAACAGTATTTTGCCAATCTTCAGACTATTCTCCAAAATAAAATTGCAAACGATCTTTCAGGAACGATCAGTGAAACATTGCGTAAAAGTTTATTGAAAGAAATTCAGCGAAAGAGTGATAAACCCATTTACAATGAAATGCTCTACTGGCTTTTCATACAGGAAAAAGATTTTGAATCAGCATTGATCCAGGCCAAAGCAATGGATAAAAGGCTGGATGAAAACGGTGAAAGACTGATTTATCTTGGAAGACTTTCAGCGTCCAACCAGGATTATGCATTGGCAGAGAAATGTTTTCAATATGTAGTGGATAAGGGTGAAAAAAATTACAACTATATTCCTGCAAAAATTGAAATGCTCAATGCTTCAAATAAAAAAATAACATCAGGAAAAAAACCTTCTGAAGCGGAATTAATAAAACTTGATAATGATTACCAGGCCACGATTAATCAGCTTGGAAAAAATGCAGTGACCGCCCCGCTCATCAGTAACTATGCTCACCTGAAAGCATTTTACCTGAATAAGACAGATGATGCAGTAAAGCTGCTGGAAGAAATAATAAACATGCCCGGCATCGCACCCCTGTTCAAAGCCGAATGTAAATTAGAATTAGGTGACATCCTGGTTTTGCAGGGAGAAGTGTGGGATGCTGCCTTATATTACGGCCAGGTGGATAAAGATTTTAAGCATGACGCTATCGGGAGGGAAGCAAAATTCCGCAATGCCCGATTGTCCTATTATCTCGGAGAATTTAACTGGGCTGCTGCACAATTAAACGTTTTGAAAGCCGCTACTTCACAACTTATTTCAAATGATGCCATGTCGCTTTCATTATTAATAATGGATAACACAGGGATGGATTCCATCACGGAACCTTTATTAATTTATTCGCGCGCTGATTTATTTGAATTCAGAAATTCGGACGATAAAGCGCTTGCCACACTCGATTCTGTTTTAGCAAAATTTCCGGGACATTCTCTTACCGATGAAATCTGGTTTAAAAAAGCGCAGATATTTGAAAAGAAAGGAATGATTGATACTGCGGCATTTTACCTCAGCAGCATTGTAGAAAAATACCCGGATGATATTCTTGCAGATGATGCATTATTCCAGCTTGCCGGCCTTTATGAAACACAACTGAATAATAAACCCAAAGCGATGGAATTATATGAAACGCTGCTCACAAAATATGCCGGCAGCTTATTCGCGGCCGAAGCAAGAAAACGATTCCGGGCATTGCGCGGGGATAAAATAAATTGAATGATCATTTATAACGTCACTGTAAATATTGACAATTCTGTCCATGATGACTGGCTTGAATGGATGCAGCGCGTGCATATTCCGGAAGTGATGCTGACAGGTTTTTTTCTTGAAAACAGGATTTATAAAGTGCTTGCAGATGATGATTCAGGCGGAACCACATATTCCATTCAATATGTTTGCAGCGGCATGAAAGAGTACGAACAATATCGGGATATTTTTGCACCGGCCCTGCAGGCACAGCATTCCAACCGTTATAAGGATAAATTTGTAGCTTTTCGTACACTTCTGGAAGTGATAAAACCAAACTAAAAAAACAGTCCGCCTTTATTCTATGAAGAAATTTTTACTGGTGATACTTTTATTCAGCAGTTCAGGTTCTTTTTGTCAGCCCTATAAACCAAAAGATCTTTTTGATAAAATGATGACCGCGATGAAGGAAGTAAAGACCTGCAGTTTTGTTCTCGACATACAGGAAAGAATCAAAGGTATGATGCGGTATGATCAGTACGTGGTAAAGTTGAACAGTAACCCTTACAAGGCCTATATATACAGCGTGACCCCAAATCCCGGTGCTGAAGGCCTGCTGATTAAAGGGGAAAATAATAATAAGGCGTATATAAATCCGAATCGCTTTCCTTTCATTACACTTAGTTTAAGTCCTTACAGCATGTTGTTGCGGAAAAACCATCAATACACCATCTGGCAATTAGGGTTTACTTTTATTCATGAGATGCTTGAAAGCTATCAAAAAAAATATGGAGACGCATTTTATAACAGCCTGCGAACAGAAGCCGATGCGGTTTCAAAAGGAAGAACCTATTACCAACTTGTGATAGAGAAAAACGATTTTCATTTTGATGATTATAAAGTTCTGAAGGGAGAAAATATTGTAACCATCGGGCAGAAGCTTTTGGTGAATGACTATATGATTCTCGAAGCCAATCCCGAATACAAACATTTTGATGACGTGAAAGCAGGTGATGTGATAAAAGTTCCGAACATTTTTGGGAAGAAAATTGTTTTATATATTGACAAAACAACCTTTCTGCCCATGGTTCAAATCATTTATGATAACAAAGATTTGTATGGACGAATAGAACTCTCCAGCTTTGTTTTAAATCCGAATTTTACAGAAATGGATTTTTCAAAAAATAATAAGAAGTACGGGTTTTAAATGTATCAGCGAATACGAATCAATACGAATGTACGAATCCTGTTAAATATTATTTTCATTCATTTTGCATCATGCAGAAAGTAAAGCCTAAAAAATTTCTTGGTCAGCATTTTTTAAATGATGGAACCATAGCAGAGAAAATTGTGAACAGCCTTACGGGGCATGGCAACTATTCCGGGGTTTTGGAAATAGGGCCCGGCATGGGTGTGCTTACAAAGCTCCTTTTAGAGAAAAAAGAATTTGAAATTTTTGTAATTGAAATTGATTTCAGCGCGGTCGAATATCTCAAAAAAAATTTTCCCCAACTCAATGGAAAAATAATTGAAGGAGATTTTCTCGAATTGAATCTCCGGGAATTTTCCGATAAACCTTTTGCTGTCATCGGAAATTTTCCTTACAATATTTCCACACAAATTCTTTTTAAAATATATGATCATCGCCAGCTGATCCCTGAAATTGTAGGAATGTTTCAGAAAGAAGTGGCTGCACGAATAGCATCGAAGCCTGGAAATAAAGAATACGGCATTCTGAGTGTATTGATGCAGGCGTATTACGATATTGAATATTTATTTACGGTGGATGAACATGTCTTTACACCGCCACCGAAAATAAAGTCCGGGGTTATCCGGTTGCGAAGAAATAAAAATGTGCAATTAGAATGCGATGAAAAACTTTTTAAAACTGTTGTGAAAACCGCATTCAACCAGCGCAGAAAAACTTTACGAAATGCATTGAAACCTTTAACAAATAAAACTGATCTTCCGTTTTTATCAATGCGTGCTGAAGAATTAGGCTATCTTGATTTCGTGGAACTGACAAATAATATTGATAGTAAAAAGACTTAAATGCTGGTTACTTACAGGCTCAAAAATTATTGTGATTTCCTTTTCAAATAAATATAATCCAGGTAATAAACCAGCTTCACAGAAAAACTGTTTGTCTGCGGATAATCCCAGGTGGTTTTAAAATTCTCCTTGTAATTCTGCGTTATAAAAGGGCCGTCATTTTCAATTGCATTTTTATAGGCAACAGATAATGTGCTGCCGGGGGCAAAACGCCATGAATAAATAAAGTCTATATTAAAAACATTATAACTGAAATTGTTATTACCCGTTTCACCCGCGAAATAATTGTAATTCCCATCGTCTTCTAAAAGAAAATATTTCCGGTAACGGCCTGTCAGCCAGTAATGCCTTGCCGAAATGCTGGCAGACATATCGTTTTTGAAAATATAACGCGCTGAAATTTTGTTGGAGATGGTATATAACTTTCTGCCGCCATATAAAATGCTGTCATCGTCTAAGTATTTCACATAACCGAAATTAAAAGGATCATAATAAAATGCAAGCGAATAATTAAGAGTAAATTTATCATTGACGCGCATGCGCACGCTGAGATCTGTGTTATAGCCTTCCATAATAAAACGATCCATAAAATTGCTCACATTTTGGGTGAGATCTATAGCAAGTCTTTTACGATAATCGGAGCTTACTCCCGCATAAATGTACCAGTACCGCAGTGTTTTAATAAACCTGCCCTCGAGGCGGGGATCATAATCATAAGATACAAAAGGAGTAAAACCACCCCCTCCAAAAATTGCATTATAACTTAAAAGATTGGCAAAGCCTTCAGCGTTTATTTGAAAATCAGCTCTTTTTTTATTAATGAAATCGGTGTTGTAATTCGCCCCGAGGTATACATTCGCCTCTCTGAAAACTTTATTCGGCTGAAATTGAAAATAATTAAAGTAAATCCTGTTCTGTTCCCTGTTGTTAGTAATGTAGTATCCAATGTCCAACGGATTGTAAGTATCATTAATCACCTGCCTGCTTATCCCCCACTGGAATTTTCCGCTGATTTTTCTGACCCCGAGAAAATATTTGTAGCCAAGCTGGTCAGAAAAATTTTCTTTTCCTTCCAGCCTGGTGAATTGCTGACTTAAATTTATTTGCCCGTCTGTTGCATAATTATTTTTTTTATCCGCTAAAGTAAATCCGGCACCACTCACGTTCGCATCATCATATTTATGTGACCGTATGACATTCGTGTTGATAAAATAAACATTCGAAGTTGATTTTATCTGCTGATCAAAAACGATTACATTAAAATTAGTAAGAGGTTCGGTCAGAATCTTTCTTGTATTGCCTGCCGGGTCTTCAGCAATTGCATACATATTATCCGTTACAGCATTGAAAAAACCAATCCCTGTTCCACCGTCAGTCCGCCCTGAAATTTTGGTTGCATTCAATAATTTTACCTGCGAAGGATTATCTTTTATTTTTTCTCCTTCCACTAATTGTGACTCCACGTCATAAAATCCGGAGGGTACTTTTCCAATCCTGCGCGTATAGAACAAGCCATTTTTATCGAACAACTCGGTTGCTTCTTTAAAAAATGAACGGTTTTCATTGTAGGTGATTTCCTCATATCCTAACGTTTTAATTTTATTATCTGACTGTACTTGCCCGAAATCAGGGAGCAATGTCATGTCGAGTGTAAAACGTTCATCAATTCCATACTTTATATCCGCACCTACATTGTAGGAAAAAGAATTTGAATAAGAATATACAGTATCGGAATCATAAAATGGGGCCCGATCCATATAACCTGAAATAAAAGGAGTGAGTGAAAGGCGAAGCGGAGGTTTTACCTTTTCAATCCCGTTGAGTGTTCCCCAATACAACTGTGAATTATAGGCTCCCGAAGGGGTGAGACACCATTGATCAAACTCACGGTTGCGTCTTATATTTCGTGTAACCTGTAATCCCCATGCCTGGATTTCCTTTTTCGGAAAACGAATAGCAGAGTAGGGAATTTTCATTTCAACTGCCCAGCCTTTATCATTTATTTTTGCAGCGCTTTCCCAAACGGCATCAAAAGTAAAATCTGTGAATTTGGAATCGGCCTGGACACCGGAGGCGTAAACTCCGAAATCATATGCATCCTGGCGCGCATTATAAGGATCAATTACAAAACGGAACAAGTCTGCGTTGAGGTCAATGGCCGAATTTTGGCCCCCGTTAGGATCCTGCGCATCACGCAATCCTAATTCGTGCAAAATACTGTCCGGTGCAGTGTCATACATCATGCCACTCACATAGATTGCAGTGTTATCATAAACAATTTTAAATTCAGTTTTTTGTGTCGGAGTTGAATTTTCAATCGGGCGCGACATTACAAAATCTGAAACCGGGCTAATATTTTTCCACACCTCATCATCAAGCACGCCATCAATTTTGGGAGTCATGATAACTCTTACCGCTGCGCATTTTTTTGTTGTATCAGGAGGCGGGAGCTGCTGACTCTTTACATGAATAAATAAAAAAGAAATTATTGCCAGCAGAAATATTTTTTTCATAGGTTTAATTTGATGAGGTAAAATTAAAGAGGTAGTATTTTTAAAAAACACGAATGTATCGTTAACAACATCATTATGTAGCCAATAAATTACCTGTTTTATTTCATTGAATCAGCCGGAACTACCCTCAGCTGAAAATGATTATCTGACTCTAATCAGCATTAACTGTCCAAATGTTTTTATATTAAAAAAATAATATATATATAAATTAAAAAAAATTACAAATCAATTTTTTTCTCTGTATCTTTTAAAGTAATCAGCAGGTAAATGCTTGCCAGGTGACTGAATAATACTACCGGAACCACAAAAGAAGGCAGCCAAATGAACGGAAAAAAGGCTATTGCTACATTTGGCTGATCAAAAGCGAATTTTTGAAACTGAAACGGAGCGGATAGAATTGCATTGATCACAATATTCAATAACAAACCCAGGCAAACAAAATTCCAGATCAGCATCACTTTTTTTCTGTTGCAATTGCTTTTATTAAAACAAAAATAGGCTACAACGGGTGCACTCAATCCTGAAAGGATATCAAAATTTCTTCCTTCAAAGGTCATCAGTTTTGGAATTTGCTTATCAAAAAACAGTCCTAATAAGATCAGCTCAACAGGAATCCTGATTATATGAAGCCAGGTCAAAATCTTTAAGGAAAAAATATTCAGCCATGCTTTTTTCTTAAAGATTATAATGAGGCAAATGATCAGGATGGGTGGCAGCAGCGCCAAAGCCATTCGCGGGGGCATGCCGGTAAAGTTGAGGTAATAACCTTTGGCTGAGAGTACCCACTGTAAAAACAACCATCCTGTTACGAGTACTACTAAAATAATTTTGTCATGCCACGCAAGCGTGCCGGGTAAAAATGACTTGAAAAAGAAAAAAAAGGTCAGTGCGGTCACCCACATAAAGCAGAAGGAAAGATCCGGCTGGTAGAGTGCTTCGAACACAGGAATTTTTTGCTTGGATAAACTTGCTGATTTAAAATTTTGCCAGTTTATAAATTATCAATTTATTTTTAAAATTAAGTTTGAGAAAATAAATTCCGTCCTTGTACGCTGATAAATCAAACGTTTTGTCAAAAGAGTTTCTTTCAGTGGAAATTTTTCCGGAAAAAATCAACCGGCCTGTACAGTCGGTCGCTTCATACATAAAATTTTCTCCTATTTCTTCTTCAAGATGTAAATTGAAAATTCCCGTTGAAGGATTCGGATAAATTGAATTTTGTTTTTTTACTAAATCAGAAATTCCATTTGGCTCCGGTGAGACAGAAACATCATCCACAAAATAATATGCACCAAAACTGCCAATATTTCCAACCTGTGTTATGGTAGTATTGAGATCATCATTAAAATTTCCGATAGTGATATAACGCTCTCCACCCGCAGCAATAAAAGTTCCTGTCACATGCATCCATGCAGTGATGCTGCTGAGCATTCCAGAGTTTTGAATTTGAGGAGTAACCGGTATGTGCAATGCGTTAGAAAAAGGGCCGGGCAGGGACGGGCTGAAATAAGCGCCCATTTCGTCTATCGCCTGTATATATCCGTCATTAAGGCTGACATAAAAATCTACCGTATACTGAACCCCTGCTGTGAGTGGTGAAGAAAGCTGCCCTGTTGCATACTCGCGATACTCTGTTCCGTAGTTATACGCAATTACTCCGAGATATGCATCACCGCTGTGAGGCACCTGGCTTACCGGCTGAATGCCTGAACAATTATTATGGTAATAATCAGTGCTTCCATAAGAAGGCTTACTCCAGTTATTGATATAGATGCTGTCAAACTGCCCGAAGCCGGGACAAGTAATATAATTTTCCAGGCTGGAATTAATTACGAGATTCTGTGCGGAAATAAAATTAAAGGAAACAGAAAGGAATAGTGTAATAAGAACTAATTTTTTTTTCATTGGCTCATTCATTTATAAGCAGAAATGTAAAAGTAAAAACAAAAAACAATTTTTTTACAGCGACTCCTTCAAATAGCTCGCAACATATTTACCAATGATATCAAACTCCAGGTTGACCAAATCATTTGGCTTTATAAATTTAAAAGATGTATTTTCAAAAGTATATGGAATGATGACAACCGAGAAAGAATCGGGAAACGAGTCTGCCACTGTGAGGCTTACACCGTTAACGCAAATAGAACCTTTCACGACAGTAATATTACTTTTTGAAGGTTTATATTCAAATGTAAAAAGCCAGCTGCCGTTTTTATCTTCAATGTTTTTGCAAACGGCTGTTTGATCCACATGGCCCTGAACAATGTGCCCGTCAACCCTGCCATTCATCAGCAGGCTGCGCTCAAGGTTAACAGGGTCATGAACTTTAAGATTTCCAAGATTGCTTCGCAGTAAAGTTTCTTCTACCGCACAGACAGTGTGCATATCTTTGTTCACATGTGTTACAGTAAGGCAAACTCCATTATGCGAAACGCTTTGATCCATGCGAAGCTCATGAGATATTGAAGAACGGATTATAAAGTTCAAATTAGTTCCGGCTTTTTCGATGGAAATTATTTTCCCCATCGTTTCTACAATACCGGTAAACATAAAAATTTATTTGCTGATGATATCGGTGGTTCTGATAAGCTGCACAAAACCGGGTTTCAGCGCCCGCTGTTTAATACCGCTCCGGTAAATTTCATTCACACTGCAGTTATAATAATACACACCGGAAGGCAAAGGTTTTCCTGTTTTAATCTCATTGCCATTCCATTTAAAATCACGGTCGGTTGAAGAATATACTTCCTGCCCCCAGCGATTGTAAATGTGCAGATCAATATCTTTTATAAAACGCCATGGAAAAGAATGCAGCTCGTCATTTTTCCCGTTGCCATCAGGAGTAAAAACATTTGGCAATTCATAAAACGGACAATTGTCTACGCAAATTTCATTGGTGTGCGTACTTTCATTTTCATTAGTATCAGTAGCGGTAATGTAAAAACATCCCGCAATGGATTCATTGCTTGCAAACGTGTATGACGTAACACCGGGATCTGTTATAGTGGTTAATATATCGTAATTGGCGCCATCGTTAGGAGAATAATAAATTGTGTAATGATCAATATCCGAAGCACAGGAGCTGTTTGGTTTTATCCATTCAAAGTGAACCTGGGCTGAACCGCAATCAAAATTTACGGTGTCAAGGTCACCCATGCATGGAGGTACATTATCATACGGAGTTGAACATGTTTGCTGTGATAAATTGATAATGGGATCAACAAAACCCGGACTTGAATAGCTTCCTACACTCATCACATAATAACAATATTGTGTTCCGTTTACGAGGCCTGCATCTGAGAAAGATGTTGTAGTTGAAAATCCAATCGAATCCCACAAAAAGGTCACAGTATTGTACCGGTAAACAATATATTTATTATTATTCCATGGAACATTCATCTGCCAGCTTAAATTTAATTGATGATCAGTCGGAGATATTGACAGAAAAACAGACGATGCCACTTGTGTTTTGCCAATTAAGCCATTGGCTGAATTGTGAAGCTCAACAACATAAGAATAAGAATTATTGAGGGTATTTAATGGCCCGCTGTCAAAATAAGTTGTATCATTAAGATCATTAAAGGAGGTTACAAAATTCAAATTATCACCGCTGAAACCTGTTGAGCGGAAAAGCTTATATTGATAGGGCCCGGGAAATTGAATGGTGTCCAGCTCGGTGGGCTTAGACCAGGCGACATACATTTTTCCATTAGTTACATCTGTGATATCTACACTTATATTGGTGATGACAGGAATATCTTTTTTGAGATGAGTGCAAACTTCAACCGATGCATAGCTTAGCGCTCCATCTTTAAAATAAGCCACAATCATGTAACAATAATCAACACCCGGCACCAGTCCGGCACCATTATTATTATCGGTGAATGATGTGTTATTTATTCCCGGTACCGTTGCGATTTTTGAATACCCTGTGTATGCCGGAACACCGGTTTCACATTGTGCAGGGGTATACCCGTAAAAGCCATTTCTGCGATAAATATAATATCCCATTGCGCTGTCAGGCAATAAATCGCATACCTCTTTATCCCAATTCAGTTTTATTGAGCTTCCAAGGGGAACTGCTGCCGGGTTTTTTGGTGAAGGCGCCACCACTGTAATTCTTACTGTTTGCAGATCTACAAGATTAACCTGTGGAAAAGGCCCTGTATAATTATCAATCGCTTTGAACGTAACTGTATAAGGCTGTTTTCTTATATGTTTACAGGTGGTTTGCCAGGTAAAAGTGCTGCTCACTGTTCCCACACCTGTTGCAGGAGGAAACTCAGCAGAATCAGGGTTAAATGAAAGCGGGGCCCCGGTAGCGGTAAGTGTAATTGCATTGCTGTCAGGATCAAAGGCAGAAACATTAAAGCTTACAGTAGTTCCCGCTTCAACACATATATCTGCAAGAGTGTTTATTACCGGAGGCTGATTCATTGAAGGTACAATCGTGATCTGCATATCGCGTTCCACGTAACCAATCTGGTATCCGTTTCTCCATTCTTTTACCAGGAAGGCAACATTAAAGATACCCGCAGTACTGGGACAATCCCAAATTAAATCTCCTGTTACAGCATCAATTGTACAGCTATGATTACAATTAGTATATACCTGGAGCTGCTGGAATCCGGGAATAGGCAACCCTCCGGCACCTTTACAATCAATAAGTTCATAGGATAAACTATCCCCGTCAGGATCGTATGCATTGGGATTATGAATAAATGGAGAATTGATTACACCATCATCAATCGGGGGCTGATACAAAATAACAGAATTGTTAAACCCCAAAGCCGCTGAAATAATAAGTTTTGATTCAATATAAAATGGAACATTTACAGAACCGGGAATATTAACAACGCCTCCGATGCGGTTGGGATCTTCAAAGTTGACGAGATATGTGGAGGTTCCGGGATATATGTGGGTTCCTATATAAATATTTTTTTTAATGTCGGGAGCGATGATTTCACCGTTACCACCACCATTGCCTCTCTGCAATGAATCGGTAGTCCCATCACCCCATAAAATACCAAGGTATGGGCGATCAGCCGGGGCAGACTCTTTAGTATACGTTACAATGGTAACTTCAAAATTTAAACCGCTAAGATGCCTGAAAGTAATTTCCCCTGCGCGGTTATGTGTTGCATAAATACAAATTGAATTAAAAAAAGCTCCAAGAAAAATCAATAAAAATTTTTTCATAGCTGAGGAAAACGATTATTATTAGAAGATATGATTTATTCTGCTAAGATACAAAAAAGGTTTCGTATTTAAATTTCCAGGCTTATGTTTAATGTCAGCTTATTGTAAATTCATTTTTGCATCATTTATAACAAATTACTTTGTGCTTATTCTTTAAAGACAAATTTTTGCTTTACCCAATCATTTATAATTAACAATTAATCAATTTAAACAATTTAAAAATTAACACCATGAAAAAATTATTTGTAGTTGTAGCTGCCGTTATGGTTTCGACAGCCGTGTTTGCACAAAATGACAAAAAAACCGAACCCGCAGGAACTCCTGCACAGGCTGCTCCCGCTGCTGAAAGAAAAATGGCACATGAGTGCTATACGATGAAGGACAATGCCCTTATTCATTGTATGGGAGCCAAGCATGAGCCTCAAACCACTGATGTTAAACTGAAAAGCGGGGTTACTGTTACTGCAAAAGGTGAAGTAATCAGGGCTGACGGTTCAAAACAAATGCTTACAAACGGCCAATGCATTGATTTAAATGGCAAGATTGGCGATTTCGAAAAGATGCATGCCAATATGAAAATGGACAAAAAAGCCGATGATAAAATGATGGAAACAAAGCCAGCGGACGCTAAATAAAAAAAGTAAACTTAAAAAAATCCATCCGCCTGGGGCGGATGGATTTTTTTATTATTGACAGCCTGTAAATAGTCCGGTCGAAATTTTTACAGCCTGCAGAAATTTCTGCAGGCTGTTTTATTTTCATAGCATTTCTCCGGCTGACAAAATGATTAAAAGATCAAAGTAACCTTACAAATGCAATTAACGTATTAAGAAAGCACTTCTTTTAGTATTGACCTGAATATATTAAAATAATTGCTTAATAACTTAAACCATACCATTTGCCTGCGTGTGAACGATGAGAATACATTTAAACATTTTACTTCTATTATTTATTGCCTTTGAAATTCAGGCTCAGAACGTGAGCAGATATGCCGGTTCTGCCGGTATTTCAGGATCTGCAGATGGAAATGCCTTGTCTGCGGCAAAATTCAACAGCCCCCATGGTATTTGTGTGGATAAAACCGGGAATGTTTTCATTGCGGACCGTTATAATAACAAGATAAGAAAAATTACTCCTGCAGGAGTTGTTTCCACATTTGCAGGATCGGGCGCTGCAGGAGCCAATGATGGAACCGGAACAACAGCAACTTTTAATGAACCCTGGGCGATTGCATGTGACACAAACAATAATCTTTATGTAGCCGATACTAAGAGTTATAAGATCAGGAAAATTACTTCAGCCGGAGTTGTAACAACTCTTGCCGGCACCGGAACTTTTGGAACAACAAATGGTGCAGCGAATGTTGCACAATTCGGTTTCCCGGCAGGAATAGCAGTTTCAAAAGACGGAAGCATCATGTATGTTGCCGATCGTATGACGCATGTTATCAGGAAAATTCAGGCCGGAATGGTAAGCACCTTTGCCGGCACCATTTATATCAGCGGCAGCACAGATGGGACGGGAACTGCAGCAAAATTCGATCATCCCTATTCAATTTGTCTTGACAATTCTGATAATGTAATTGTAGCGGATGAATGGAATAATAAAATCAGAAAAATAAGTCCGTTACAATCAGTTACCACAGTTGCGGGAACCGGAGCTGCAGGAAGTACAAACGGAAATGCAATAAGTACAGCCTCATTTAATGCGCCCTGGGCGGTGGTGGTGGATTCTATTGGAAATATTTATGTAGGAGACGGAAATAATTTTACCATCCGGAAAATTGCCGGATCAATTGTAACACGATATGCAGGCATAACAGGATTGTCCGGGTCAGTTGATGGAGACACAAGTGTAGCCACGTTCGGTGGAATTACATCTCTTGCATATTACAAACCATTAAAAAGTCTTTTTGCAGGAGATTCTTACAATCATACTATCCGTAAAATTTCCCCGCTCTCAACGACAGTTGTAACGGTAACGACAAATGGCTCCAATAACACATTTTGTGCAGGAGCAAGCGTAACACTTACTGCTTCACCTCCGGGTTTAACAAACTATATATTTAAAGACGGAGTTACAGTTTTAGGAACATCAGCTACCGGTAGCTTTACTACCACATTAGCTTTAGGAACGCACAGCATTACCTGCACCGCGACAGACCTCCAGGGTTTGCCTGTAACATCTAATCCGATTACGGTCAGCATTGTTGCTTCTATTCCGGCAACAATTTCCCCTTCAGGGCCCATCAGTATTTGCCAGGGAGATTCAATACTCCTTACAGCTTCTGCCGGCACTGCATATCATTGGAGCACTGGCGCACTTACACAAAATATTTATGCAAAGAATGCCGGTTCATATATCGTAACCGTAACAAGTACTGGCGGCTGCACTGCACAGTCCACCCCGGTTTCGGTCGCCATCAAACCATTTCCTGCAAGCGTACAAACTGTGAATGATACCATTTGTCCCTTCGGGCAAGCGCAAGTTACCGTTGTTCCACAAGCCGGTGTCAGCTATAATTGGTACGATCAGCCAATCAACGGAAGCCTATTGTACACCGGAACTGTTTTTACTGCTCCCCCGGTTTCACAAACCACACCCTACTATATCCAGTTGCAGGGTTCTAATGGTTGTGTTAATCCTAACCGTGCTGCGGTGTATGTCATAGTGGACCAGGCTCCTTCTATTGCATTCCAGGTATCATTGCCTTCTATTGTTCCAAACGGTATACAAGTTTATTTCTATAATTCCACTTCAGGCGGCATTCAATACCAATGGGATTTCGGTGATCCGCTTTCATCAGATAATGTTTCCACTATTGAAAACCCCACCCATATATATGCAGAACCCGGAGATTATAATGTAACACTGGTTTCAACAAACCAGAAAGGCTGCGCAGATTCTTTGTACAGAGTGATACATGTAGAACACAATCTTTCCATTTTTATTCCCACCACATTCACTCCTAACAATGATGGAAACAACGATATTTTCAGAGTAAGAGGAACCAACATCAGGACAGTTGTAATAAATATTTTTAATCAGTGGGGACAAATGATTTTTCATGGTGAAGAAAACAAATGGGACGGAACCGTAAATGGCGGCCTGGTGCAAAACGGTACCTATTCTTATTTTATAGATGTGACATATAATAATGACACAACCGAAAAATTCAAAGGACAAATAACTGCAATCAGGTAAAAACATGACAAAGATTAATCTGGCACTTATTTTATTTTTATCTGCTATCAGCTCTCTGAAACTCCGTGCGCAGGATCCGCACTTCTCACAATATTTTAATACCCCTCTATATATAAATCCGGCAAATGCAGGCAATGGTATAGAATATATGCGTGCCACAGTTATTTACCGCAATCAATGGGCAAGTGTGGCAAGCCCGTTTGTCACCGAAGGGTTTATGGTTGACAAAACCGTCAACCGGCTCGGCTTCGGATTATATGCAGTAAAGAACAGCGCAGGAAAAGCAAGCCTTAAGCAATTGAATATTTCCGGAGTACTAAGTTACAACCAGCCATTCCTTGAAAATAACCAGATCAGCGGAGCATTACAAATCGGAATGCTGCATAAAAGTTTTGACCCATCTGAAATGACTTTTGACAGCCAGTTTAACGAAGATGTTGGTTTCGATCCTGCGGTAAATTCAGGTGAAGTTTTTACTTATACAAGTATAACCCGGCCGGATATCGGGATTGGGCTTATGTGGCAACATGGATTCGGAAATAAAAAAATAAATTTCAAACCCTTTGCAGGAATTTCATTTAGCCATATTAACAAACCTTCTGAAACATTTATTGTCAGTAATAATAAACTTCCCATAAAATCTGCTTTGAATTTCGGAGCAGGGATTTTGCTAAAAGATAATTTTGAGTTGCGGCCTTCGGTATTATATTCTGCTCAGGGTCATTTCCACGAATTGAATTTCGGAACTGTCGGTTCTTTTACTATGGAGAACAACAACAAATTCCAGCTTGGCCTGTATGATCGCAGCAATGATGCCTTGATCGTGTACGCAGGATACCAGGTAAATCAAATATTTATCGGAACGAGCTATGATATTAATATGTCGTCATTAAAGTCAGTCAGCAATGGAAAGGGAGGATTTGAAATTACTTTAAGCTATATTCCGAAAGCAAGAAAAAAATCCAAAGCCCCCGAACCGAAGAAAACACAAAAAACCCTGGCTCACAAAACACCGCAGAAAGTTGAAAAAGCAGAAAAGAAAATTGCACCTGCACAGCTTGAACAAACGGTGAGCATACCCGAAACATTAGAGGTTAAACCGGTTAATCCTGTATTTGAAAATCCTGTGGAAAAACAAAAACAGGAACAGGCGCCCGTTGCAGTTATCCTTCCAAAAGAAGAAGCAAAACCTGCTGTTGCTGAACAAATCATACCTGTCGCTCCGAAAGCAGTTGCTAAAGTCGAAGAAAAGAAAACTGAAGTTCCGGTAGAACTCTCGAAACCTGAGCCAAAAATCAATTTAGCAGATGAAAAGAAAATTGATTCGGAAGAAAAGATGAAGGAAGCGCCAATAGAATTCAGTCCCCCTGTAAAAGAAACAGCAAAGGTTAAGGCAATTGAACCTGTTTCTAAAGAGGAAACAAAACCAAATGTTGTACTTCCAAAATCGCATACCGTTTATATTGATTTGACAAAACCTGTAGTTCCCGCGCAACCGGAAAAAATTAAAACGGAAGATACGGATGGTGATGGAATTGCAGACAATGAAGATCACTGCCCGTATATTAAAGGCGGGAAACAAACACAAGGTTGTCCCGATTCAGATAATGACGGCATACAGGATATGATGGATGAATGCCCGATGGAGCCCGGTACTGTTAAGAACTTTGGTTGTCCCGAAATAAAAATTACTGTTGATAATTCGGCCCTCATTAAGAAATTTAATAACATAGAATTTGAAACGGGCAGCTCAAAAATAAAGACAGCCGATATATATGATATAATAGAATATGCAATTGACCTGCTTTACCAGTATCCAAACAGCAGGGTTATTTTATCAGGTCACACTGACAACGAAGGAAATGATTTGTTCAATATGCATCTTTCAGAGAAGAGGAATACTATTGTTAAGAACTATATGATAAAGAAGGGCATTGCAGAAAGCCGGATTCAAACGGTGAACTATGGAGAGACTATGCCATTAGATGATAACACATCTGCTTCCGGAAGAGCTAAAAACAGAAGAGTTGAAGTAAATATTTTGAAAAAATAAAGAACCGGTTTCGGAACAATGAACTATTAGCAAAATATGTTTGAATTAATCAAGCTATCTCTCCCTTTTGTAATTGCAACGACAATTACAGCAGTCGTCACTCCTGCATGGATTGCAGTTTGCAAAAAATATCATTTGTTTGACAATCCCGATGACAGGAAACATCATATAGTAAGCACCCCTTCAATGGGAGGTTTATCAATCGTAGCCGGAATCTTTATTTCATTTTTTATTTTTTCGGACGGGGATGCTTTTTTAAAGCTTAAATTTATTTTTGGCGCCTCGTTACTCCTGTTTTTTACCGGAATTTTTGATGACCTTTTAAACATGCGTCCACAGAAAAAATTTATCATGCAGGTTATCGCAGCTATTTTGGTAGTTGCAGGGGGCACGCGCTTAACAAATTTATATGGCTTAATGGGTATTTACGAAATTCCGATATGGTTTCAATATCCTATCACATTGCTTGTAATAGTTCTCTTCACTAATGCATTCAATTTTATTGACGGTATTGACGGCCTCGCAGGCAGTATCGGGTTAATGAGCACTGCTATCTTCGGGTATCTTTTCTTCAAATACGGACAAATTGATTTTGCACTGCTTTGTTTTTGTTTAACCGGGTCACTGATCGGTTTTTTATTTTACAACTTTCACCCCGCAAAAGTGTTTATGGGTGACACGGGTTCGTTAGTTATAGGTTTTCTTCTCATATCATTTGCCATTAACCTGCTTAAGCTGAATTATGTTTCGCGTGGCGATCTGCTTGCCATATCGCCTTCGTTTGTTTTTGCAGTACTCTTCATTCCTGTATATGACCTTGCCCGAGTTTCCATTATCAGGCTTTTAAATCGTGAATCTATATTTAAAGCTGACCGTAATCATATTCATCATATGATTCTTCGTAATGGTTTCGGGCATGGATGGACTTCATTAATCTTAACTGCATTCAATATTTTTATCATCATTCTTGAATACATATTAAGCACGCTCAATGTAAATAGTTTTATCCTGCTCAGCATATGCGTTGCCATGCTTATGATTAATTCCATCGTTATGATCCGCATTTCGGGGGTGCGGAAAAAACTTTTTGGCGAGGGAGACAAAAAACTCGGAGTAGAATAAAAGCCGGAGAGAAATTATTGCATTTCTATTTTTTCATTCCGAAAATATTTTACACCATTTCTAAAATAAGTTTTTCCACTTCCTCACTATCCCATTTCTTTTCTATTCCCGGCAGGCTCATTACACGATCCATAATGCGATCCTGTTTCTTTCCCCGCTGCTGTGCCTCATTGTAGGGAAGATGGCTGAACGTTACCATGGTATAAAGAGGAATCCATTTACCCGGATGCCTGGCGGCAAACCATCCTTCAATTTTTTTACGCAATAAAAAATCAGGATGGCCGACTAAATCGCGCATCTCAATAAAATTGGCGACTGCCAGCTCAGCAATTGCATCAGCAGCAGGTTTTCGTGCTGCCTCGTAGGCCGGAATTACTTTTTGCCAATCATCTTTATATTCATCAAGCAACAAATTCAAAACTGTGCAATCTTCAAAACCGCAATTCATTCCCTGGCCGTAAAACGGAACAATTGCATGAGCCGCATCACCGATCAATACCAGTTTATTCTCAAAACTCCAGGGCTTACATTTCATAGTAACTAATGAACCGGTAGGATTGCTAAAAAAATCATTTACCAGGTTAGGCATCAACGGAACTGCATCAGGAAAAATTTCATTGAAAAAGTTTAGCACGTTATTTTTTGTTTTTAACAGGTCAAAAGATGGATTCCCTTTGAAAGGAAAAAATAATGTGCAGGTAAAGCTGCCGTCAGGATTAGGCAGTGCAATAAGCATGAAGCCGCCACGCGGCCAGATGTGCAAACAGTTTTTTTCAAGCTTAAAGGAATTATTTTCGCCTGCCTCTATCACAAGCTCTTTATAACCATGCTCAAGATACGTTTGTGAAAAATTATACAGATCGGTAAACTGAAGCTGCAGGCGCGCAGCGCTATATGCACCATCTGCACCAAAAATTAAATCATCCTCTGCGCTTGATTTATCTCCTTTATCATCTTCAAGGTGAATTTCATTCTTTGCAAGATTTAATCCTGTGCAGCGCTGTCCAAAAATAATTTTCGCTCCATTTTTTTCAGCCAGGTCCATTAATTTTTTATTCAGATCGCCACGGGAAACCGAAAAAATTGCCTGGCCTTGTTTCCCATAATTCTGAAATGTTAATTTTCCATCAACAGCGTGCATCATGCGGCCCGACATGGGAATTCCAATTGCGCGGATATCATCCGCAATGCCAACTCCTTCCAATCCACGCCATCCGCGATCGCTTAAAGCAAGGTTAATGGAACGGCCTGCAGCGATTTTTTCTTTGCGCATATCCGGCCTGCGTTCATACATGGTAACTTTGTATCCGCGCTTTGACAAATAAATGGAAAGCAATGAGCCGACTAATCCGGCTCCGAGTATCGTCACATTTTTTTTACCTGGCACTTTTATAATTTTACCTGAATTTTTAATTCTCTTTTATCGCCTTCTCCATCATCTCGCCTAATAAAAAAACATCTTCAAAAGAATTATACAACGGTACAGGCGCAACTCTTATAACATCCGGTTCACGCCAGTCAGCAACCACTCCGTTTTTAACAAGATAATCGAAAATCTTTTTTCCTCTCTCTTTTACAATCAGTGAAAGCTGGCATCCCCTTTCATTTTGCCCCATTGGCGTAATAATTTTTAATTGCGATCCGTTACCCGCGTCCCTTGAATTTATTTCATTGATAATAAATTCAAGATAACCGGTAAGCTCTTTGCTTTTCTGAACAAGCTTTTCCATTCCGGCTTCAGAAAAAATATCTAATGAAGATTTCAAAGCTGCCATAGAAAAAACAGGCGCATTGCTGAGCTGCCATGCATCTGCCGTTTTTACCGGTACAAATTCTTTTGGCATCGTAAACCTTGTTTTCGGATCATTTCCCCACCATCCTGCAAATCGCGGAATGGAAATATCCTGCGCATGTTTTTCATGGATATATGCAGCGCCAACACTTCCGGGACCTGCATTGAGATATTTATAAGAGCACCACATGGCAAAATCAACATCCCAGTCATGCAATTTTAAATTCACATTTCCCACTGCATGTGCAAGATCAAATCCTGCCAATGCCCCGCACAAATGAGCCGCCATGGTAATATTTTTCATATCAAACAACTGCCCTGAATAATAATTCACTCCGCCCATCATAATCAAGGCAAGCTCATTCTTATTCTGCTCAATAGTTTGAATAATATGTTCTGTGGAAATATAATTTGAACCGGGAATCGGTGCCAGTTCAATGATTGCATCTTTCGGATCGAACCCGTGAAAAGCCACCTGTGAAGCCAATGCGTATTGATCAGAAGGAAAAGGCGATTGCTCACAAATTATTTTATAACGCTGTTTTGTCGGGCGGTAAAATGAGACCATCAGTAAATGCAGGTTTACCGTAAGTGAATTCATCACTACCACTTCCCCCGGTTTTGCACCCACTGTTTTTGCCATCGGCTCACGCAAAAACTCGTGGTATGGAAACCATGGATGCAATGCATTAAAATGTCCTTCCACACCAAATTTTGCCCAGTCATCTAACTCCTGTTCTATGGCAGCTTTTGTAGTTTTCGGCTGCAGCCCCAAAGAATTACCACAGAAATACAATACATCTTTTCCCTGGTGCTGAGGAAATAAAAACCTTTCGCGGAAATGTTTCAGCGAATCCCCGCTATCCTTATATCTCGCAAACGAAAGTGAATTTTCCATTCTTCAATAGTAACAGTCAACAATAAAACAATTTAACAATTTAATGCCGGAGGCATCCCTTCGGGACAATTCTTCTTTCTACCTTTACATCATGCGCATTTTCATCCGTCTTCTTCGCGAAAGCATCCTGTTTGCATTCCATGCGATCAGTGTAAACAAACTGCGAACATTTCTTTCCCTGTTGGGAATTACTATCGGAATATTTGCCATCATATCTGTTTTCACTGTCGTGGATGCATTGGAAGCCAACGTCCGCAAAGATGTGGAAAAGTTAGGAAGCAACGTGGTGTTTATCCAGAAATGGCCCTGGGATTTTGGCCCTGATTATCCATGGTGGAAATATTACCAGCGACCACTGCCGGGTTATAAAGAATTGGATTTGTTAAAACAGCGCACCAGTCTTGTCGAAGCTTTTTCGTATGAAGCCTATATTCAGCGCACCGTAAAATATAGAAATAACAGTGTTGAAAATATCACTATCGGTGCTGTTTCGCACGATCACTATAAGATTGACAATTTCGATCTTGAACAGGGACGATATTTTACTGAAGTGGAATCAGCAGCCGGAAGGGCTGTTGCAGTCATCGGGGCAGATGTAGAAAAAGGGTTGTTCGGTGAAAAAAATCCGGTCGGAGAAGAAATACTTACTCTTGGCCGCAGGTTAACAATCATTGGAGTTTTTAAGAAAGAAGGCAACAGCATTCTCGGAAATACTAACGACAACCTTGTGCTGGTGCCGGTAAATTTTGCACGCAATGTTATTGATCTGCGATCCGACAGAATGGATCCTATGATACAGGCAAAAGCAAAACCGGGCATCAGCAACCCCGAAATGCTGGATGAATTAAAAGGCGTGATGCGTTCCATTCGCAGGCTCCATCCCCAGGAAGAAGATGATTTTGCGTTAAATGAATCGCGCCTTATAAGCAACCAGGTCACAAGTCTTTTCGGTGTGCTTGGTGTTGCCGGCTGGATCATCGGGGGATTTTCAATTCTCGTGGGCGGCTTTGGCATTGCAAACATCATGTTCGTTTCAGTAAAAGAACGGACCAATATCATTGGTATTCAAAAATCGCTTGGTGCAAAAGGTTATTTCATCCTATTTCAATTTTTGGCGGAAGCCATTGTGCTATGCATTATCGGTGGTTTAATGGGACTTGCCATTGTGTTTATCCTTTCTCTTTTTGCCACACAGGCGATGGATTTCAATGTAACCCTTACCATCGGTAATATTATCAAGGGCCTGACTATTTCAAGCATTATTGGAATCATATCAGGATTTATACCCGCGTGGGTGGCATCACGGCTCGATCCCGTGGAAGCAATCAGGTCTAACCAGTAGTTGCTAAACTATGTAAGTTTTTGCCGGCTTACCTTAAACCATTTTTATAGTTTTGCGCATCTTAAAAATTTTTCATGGGAAAATTAGCCGACCGCATTAATACGATCACTGAATCACAAACCATTGCCATGGCAAAGCTCAGCCGTGAATTACAGGAGCAGGGCGAGGATATTATCAGTTTAAGCCTCGGTGAACCTGATTTTGTAACTCCTGAATACATCCGCGAAGGGGCAAAAAAAGCCATTGACGATGGATTTACTTTTTATACTCCTATTTCAGGATTTGCCGATCTGCGGAAAGCGATCTCAGAAAAATTTAAAAATGAAAATCATCTTGATTATGCTCCTGACCAGATTGTGGTTTCAACGGGAGCCAAACAATCTATTGCCAATTCAGTGATGTGCCTTGTGAACCCGGGCGATGAGGTGCTCATTCCCACACCTTACTGGGTGAGCTATTCGCAAATCATTTTACTTGCGGGAGGAGTGCCGGTTTTTTTACCGACTACCATTGAAACAGATTTTAAAGTGAGCCCCCGGCAAGTGAAAGCAGCCATTACACCCAAAACAAAGATGTTTATTTTTTCCTCTCCCTGTAACCCCACCGGAACTGTCTATACAAAAGAAGAGTTGAAAAAGCTCGCAGATGTTTTTGCTGATTATGAGAACCTGTATATATTGTCGGATGAAATTTATGAGCATATAAATTTTATCGGGAAGCATGAGAGCATTGCGCAGTTTGAAAAAATCAAAGACCGGGTAATCGTGGTGAATGGTGTTTCGAAAAGCTTTGCCATGACAGGATGGCGAATCGGTTACATAGGTGCCGCAACAGATATTGCAAAAGCATGCGACAAAATGCAGGGGCAATTTACATCGGGCACCTCATCGGTTTCACAGAAAGCAGCATTGACGGCCATTACCGGGCACAGCGAAGAAAATAATAAAATGCTTGATTCTTTTAAAAGAAGAAGAGACCTTGTTTTAAATTTAATGAAAGATATTCCCGGCTGGAAAATTAATGTTCCACAGGGAGCTTTTTATGTTTTTCCTGATGTGCACCATTATTTCGGGAAACGAAACGGAACAACAGTAATTAAAAATCCCGGTGACCTGTGCATGTATCTTTTGAAAGATGCAAAAGTTTCGCTCGTTACAGGTGAAGCATTCGGAGATGATAAATGCGTACGCTTTTCTTATGCAACTTCAGATAAATTGCTTGTGGAAGCGATACGAAGAATAAAGGAAAGCTTAGCGAGGCTGAATTGAAGGTCCAAAAGAAGTTAAAGGGTTAATGTTTAATTTCAGAAGGTTAACTTTTAATTTAAATAATCTTATTTACTTAGATTGAAAAGCCAGGGACAAAAGAGCAGGAACATCACTGCCGGTAAAGACCTTTCCTTAACGAAAAATTATTTTGAAAAAAATACGAATTTTTACCTGGTTCTTATTGTCATCACAACTTTTTTAATTTTTTCCCCGTGCCTGAAAAATGGTTTCCTGATTTATGATGACGTGGAAAATGTGACGGATAATGTTCACATAACAAGCTTCAGCCTGCAGCACATAAAAACTTTTTTCACCCTGCCGCTGCTTTACATGTACACACCTTTCGTTTATATTTCATTTGCCATCGACTATAAAATTTCAGGACTGAACCCGGTAATATTTCATCTTTCAAACCTGCTTTTGCACCTGCTTAACGTTTTACTGGTTTTTCTTTTCGTAAAATTATTAACGAAAAAAAAAGAAACAGCATTCATCACAGCAGTGCTGTTTGCTGTCCATCCCGTAATGGCTGACACGGTTGCGTGGATATCTGCGCGAAGCAATTTGCTGTTCACTTTTTTCTTTTTGTCATCACTGATTGCCTACCTGCACTGCCTGGAAAATAATTTTCGATTAAAATTTTATTTTTTCAGCCTCCTGCTTTTTCTTTTTTCATGCCTTTCAAAATCAGCGGCCATTGTTTTGCCTTTTGCTTTATTGCTTATCGATTATTTCAAGGGAAGAAAATTTCAAGTAAAAATAATTGCAGAAAAAACCCCTTTCTTTTTAGTTTCCATTGCTGCTGCTGCAATTACACTGTATGTTCGTACAGATGCGTCTGCTTCACACACTTCTTTTACCTATTCCCTGTCTGACAAATTTTTTATTTTATGTTATTCCTGCTTCGCTTACCCCATGCGGTTTGTTTTGCCAATTAATCTTTCAGCCGTTTATTCTTACCCGGCAAAAATCAACGGAACATTGCCATTATTGTTTTATGCAGCACCCTTTGCATTTTTTATTGCAACAGTTATCATAACAAGTATAAAAAAAAACAGGAAAGAAATTTGTTGGGGAGTTTTATTTTTTTTACTAAATATAGTAATTAGCCTGGCGGGCTTTCTTGAAGACGGATTTTCAGCAAACCGTTATGCTTATCTTCCTTCTGTCGGTTTGTTTTTTATTATCGGTAATTTTTATTCTGTACTTAACACGAAGAAGAATTACTTAATTCTTGTTTCTGCCTTTGTTATTGCAAGCGGAATACTCTCGTATCATCGCGCTGGCATTTGGAAAAACAACTTGTCGTTGTTTAATGATATTATTGATAAGCAACCGGACCATGCGTTTGCTTATAATTTAAAAGGAATTGCGCAATACGATCTAAAAGAATATGCATTTGCGGTGGATGATTATTCCCGTGCAATTGAATTAAACAAAAACTACCCGGAAGCTTTTTATAACCGGGCAATCAGCCGTTATGCGCTGGGTGAATTTTCAAAATCAATGGAAGATTATTCTGAAGCGATTGCATTAAATCCCGAATCGGCCAAATCATATGTAGGAAGGGGAATAATTAAAATGAATGTTTTGAAAGAATATAACAATGCCATTGATGATTTTGATAAGGCACTACAGCTGGATCCTTTTATGCCCCAGGCTTATTACAACAGGGGGCTTGCAAAGTTGCGAACCGAAAAAACAACAGCAGCCTGCAAAGATTTCAGAAGGGTAAAACAACTCGGTTACTCACAGGCTGACGAACTGATCCAGAAGTATTGCAATTAAAAAATAATTACAGCCTGAAAATTTTACCCGAAAGGATATTCGTATCAGTAGTGACTTTTAAAATATACGTTCCCTGCTGAAGAGAAGACAGGTTTAATACCAGGGTTTCGTCCTGCAATCCGTTTTTTTCCATCTCATACACTTTTCTGCACGTCATATCATAGATGGATATATTGTTTGCTTTTAATTTGCCAATATTTATTTTTAATTCGTTTACAAAAGGATTTGGAAACATAAACAAATCATTTTCAATAGTTGCTTGCTGGTTTACACTGAGCGGCCCTTCGCTGATCCGGAATTTGTCAAACCCGCACTCCAACGGATTTCCGCTGCTCACTTTGTCTTCAATATAAACCGACAATCGCATGGTAGATGTAGGAACGATAAAATCTGAAATTCTGAAACTCTTGCTTACCCATGTTCCGGGTGATGGAGAAGACATATTAGCCATTTCTACCAGAGCAGAAGAGGTTCCGTTGTAGAGTGTAATAAATAATGTGTCACCATAATTGGGGTTTCCAAGCTCGTAAAACCAGCGCTCATAGTTCAGGTAAGGGTCGCTATACGAAGTCAGATCAAACAATGGAGAAGTAATTTGAGTAAAACCATCATCAACATCATCATCATTAAATAATCCTCCGGCATTACCGGTTATAAAACATTCAACAGAGCAATCATCCACCACATCAGAATCAGGGTTAAATGCATTTCCTGTAAATACGGTTCCGACAGGTTCACCCCTCTCCCACGTTCCGTTAATCGCATTGCCGGCCAGTGTCCATCCATAATCAAAAGTAAAATCGTCATAGATTCCATCGGGTAATTGTAATACAACGGGTACAGCTGAAGGAACCGTAACATTGATACACTTGGAATTGAATCCCCATTTGCATGAGATTGCTTCTCCGTTTCCACTGTTCACCGCGCTTGTGCTGAAGTTTCCATTCACGTCTGTAAAGATGTCAACCGATGAAGTGTTTACTTTCACTCTCACATTTGCATTCTGAACGGGGTTGCCGGTGGATGCTTCCACCACCTGCCCCGAAAAAATAAATGAAGCCAGTTGCACATCGAGCAGCGTGACCACACCGGAATTTAAAACAACTCCTGAAATTACCTTTGTAACATAACCGGGCCTGGAAAATTCAATATCAAAAGTTCCCGGTGATGCAATACCGGTTTTATAATCACCTGTTATAATTGTCTGCGCCTGCGTTTGCGTGGAAAGAATTTTAACACTGACATTGTTCAACGGAAAACCTGAAATACTATCCGTTACATTTCCCTCCAGGTAACAAGCCGGTACATAATACGGAGCGAAGATGTACAGACCACCGCCCACATCTGTTGCAATGATATTTCCAGAAGGCAGGTAGGGGGAAGCATCCCAGCAAAGAAAAGTGCCGGTTGGATAACTTGCTATTTCAATTAAGTTTTCAGGATTAGTGGCATCAACAATTGTGAGCTGGCTTCCGTAAGAAGGACAAATAATAAAATCGTTTAATACTCGTACATTATGTACTTCTTCATTGGGCATTAAATCAGTAAAATAAGTTTCCTTCAGCTGAATGTTAGATACATCCGAAACATCAAATGAACCCACCGGGGTTCCTCCAATTTCATCTGTTGTAAAAAGATATTGGCTGTTATCAGAAAGCCATGTATTATGACAAAAAGCACCGGGTGTTACCTGCGTGGCAATTAAAACAGGATTGGCTTTGTCTGACACATCAATTACAGAAAACTGCCCGTCATTAATCTCACCGGCCCATAAAGTATCGTTCCTGATATAACCGTCATGTATGTAATTCAGATCGTATTGCCCGGCATACTCCGGATTCCACGGATCATTGTGAAGGTCAGCAATGATGGCCCCTCCTTGTCCGATGTCGGAGCCGAACACATACAGATACCCGTCTGTAACAGCACATGTATGGCCTCTATTGAGCTGGCCCGCTATTGCACCATCACCTGTATAAACTTTAGATTGCACACTGTCAGGAAGATATTGAAGATTCACAATGGTGACTCCCCCGCCTCCTTCAGTGGTTGCATAGCAATAATGACCATACGTTTTTAATTCGCGCCAAAGACTGTTTGCAGCCGGAACGGTGAATTTTAAAAGAGGATTGGCGGGATCTGTTACATCAACAATCGCAATTCCATCGCCTGCACCAATGAGGGCGTATTCATTTCCAAGAGAGTCCACATATTGCCAGACTCCCGCACATGTGACCGGGAACTGTAAATGACCCAGAAGCTGAAGATTCACCTGTGAATAGGAACTCTCAAAATATATTGCGCAAAAAATAAATAGCAGAATTTTTTTCATTGTTATCTTTTTCACAAAGCTAAAGACTTTCAGCAGTATGAGATGGTAAAAGTTTTGTTAAATTTTCAAAAACCACACATTAATGTGCCTCTTTTTTACTTTAATGTTTCGTTAAACTAATGGCTATCTTTGCCCACTCTTAAAAACTCCTTTAATTCTTGAATCATTATAAAAAAATGAAAGACATTTTTGACGCTTTCAATAAGCTCAGGGTCCTTATTGTGGGTGATGTGATGATTGATTCTTATGTATGGGGAAAAGTGGAACGTATTTCACCTGAAGCCCCGGTGCCGGTGGTTTCAGTAAGCATGAAAGAAATGCGCCCGGGCGGTGCGGCAAATGTTGCCGTTAATGTCCGTTCATTGGGCGCAACTCCGGTACTTTGCTCCGTCATTGGAAATGACCCGGGCGGAAATGATTTTATTAAAGTGATAAAGAAGGAAGGAATGGTTACAACCGGCATTATGAAAAGTAAAAACAGGACCACCACTGTTAAAATGCGTGTGATCGGTAATAAATACCAGTTAATAAGAATTGATGAGGAGACCAGCCATGAACTTTCTGAAAAAGATACCCGTGATTTTATCAAAGTTGTATTTAATACGATACAGCATCACAACCCTGACGTAATTATTTTTGAAGATTATGACAAGGGCGTTTTAAATCATGAAATAATAAAAAGTATAACGGCCGAAGCTAAACGGAAAAAAATTCCTGTTGCTGTTGATCCAAAGAAAAAGAATTTTGCTCATTATAAAAATGTAGACTTGTTTAAACCCAATCTCAAGGAATTAAAGGAAGGATTAAAAATTGATCTTGATCAAATCAATGAAAAGACACTTAAAAACTCGGTTAAGGGTTTCAGAGATGAACAAATGATAAAAATGCTGATGGTGACGCTTTCTGAAGAAGGAGTTTATTTCAGCAGCAACGGGCAGGATAAAATTCTTCCTGCTCACGTGCGTAATATTTCAGATGTGTCCGGTGCAGGAGATACGGTAATCAGCGTAGCAGCCTTATGCCTTGCATTAAACTTGTCTCCTGAAATTACCGCTTCGCTTTCAAATCTTGCAGGGGGGCTGGTTTGCGAAAAGGTGGGTGTTGTACCGGTTGACAAAGAACAACTTTTTAACGAGGCATCGCAGATTAAACTAAGTTAAGTTGCTTTGATTTAATGAAGATAATCCATGACGCATTTGTCAATCACCACTCCATACAGCCGATCGGGCACAGGTAAAAAGCAAAAAGTGGAAGCGATGTTTGATAATATCGCTCCCAGTTATGATTTTCTCAACCATTTCCTTTCTTTGGGAATTGACAAATGGTGGAGAAGAAAGGCAATCGGAATATTGCAGGAGGAAAAACCGAAAATAGTTCTTGATGTGGCCACCGGTACAGGTGATTTTGCAATTGAAGCGTTAAAACTTAAACCGGACTCAGTTAAGGGAATAGATCTTTCGAAAGAAATGCTTGATATCGGCAGAAAAAAAATCAAAAAAATAAATGCAGAGAAGGTGATTGAATTAATGCATGGAGACGCTGAAAAAATAAATTTTGAAAATGATTTTTTTGACGCCATCACCATCGGGTTCGGTGTACGGAATTTTGAAAATCTTTCAAAAGGATTGACGGAAATCTATCGTGTTTTAAAAAAGAACGGCACGCTGGTGATTCTTGAATTTTCAACTCCGGCCAAATTTCCTGTCAGGCAGGTGTACCATTTTTATTTTCATCATATTTTGCCCTTTATGGGGAAAATTATTTCAAAGGATAAAAGTGCTTACAGTTATCTTCCCGAATCTGTTGAAACATTTCCATCGGGAGAGAATTTTATTAAATTACTGAACGAGGCAGGATTTTTAAATACTAAATGCGCGCTTCTGACGTTTGGAATTGCGTCTCTGTATACGGGGAAAAAGTAATGACAGTTCAGCATAAAAATCTTTACATTCAATGGAAATTTTTTCTGCTTGCTGCTTTTATATTTTCTTTCCTTACTGCCACTGCCCAGCAGGATAAAGTAGAGAGCCTTCCGAAATATGATAAACAGAAAATCCATTTCGGCTTTATGCTTGGAATCAACAAAACAGATTTTGTGGTGAAACGGATAGGGGAGTTTAATCATCTTGATTCCCTGTATGTGGTTGAAGTAGCACCCACAAGCGGATTCAATTTAGGCATTGTAAGCAACCTTCGCATTGCAGAAAATTTTGACCTTCGTTTTATTCCTGACCTTGCCTTTTCTGAACGTGATCTTATTTACTCGTTTTATGTGAACGGGATCGAGGAAGCGGAAATCACAAAAAAAATTGAATCCACTTTTCTTGAATTTCCCGTGGAGTTGAAATTCAAATCAAACCGTGTCGGGAATTATCGCGTGTATGCTTTAGGAGGAGCCAAATACAGCATTGACATGGTTTCGCAGGAAAAGGTGGCTAACAAGGATAAAGATTTTGTTCGTTTAAGCAGGAAGGATTATGGTTATACCATTGGGGCAGGATTTGATTTTTATATGCAGCTGTTTAAGCTCTCCATTGAAGCAAAAATGTACCATGGTGTAAAAAATCTTTTAGTTCCTGATGCAAAAGTCTTTTCCAGTTCACTCAATAGTTTGTATTCAAAAATATGGCTGGTTTCGGTTACATTTGAATGAACCATCAATGAAATACGGATGCATCAACGAATACGAATATATACGAATTTGCGAATTCCTGCGATTAAATATTTTTAAACCATAACGGATGTGAAACCTGAGGTTTTAAAAAAAGATCTATTGTATCCGGAGCATAGTTATGAACTGGTTGGTTGCGCGTATGATGTTTTTAATGAACTTGGGTTCGGGCACCATGAAAAATATTATCAAAGAGCTTATGCGATTGCTTTGCAGTCAAAAAAAATAAATTTTAAAGAGCAAGTTTATTATTCTCTGAAATTTAAAGAAAAAATAATAGGAAAGCAATTTTTTGATTTTCTTATTGATGAAAAAATAATAATTGAACTTAAAAAGGACAGCCGTTTTTCCAAAAAACATATTGATCAGGTTCTTGAATACCTGAGAACGGCTAATTTAAAACTTGCTATGTTGATTAATTTTACAAGAAACGGAGTTATTTATAAACGGATTATTAATATTGAAGAACAAGCGAAATAAATTAGAGTCCGATTCATAAATTCGTCCCTCCTCAGGAAAGATTCACTGATGAACCATTCCAGGATTCGTAAATTCGTATATATTCGTATTCGTTGATAACTATAAAGTATATATTCATATTCGCTGATGACTATAATCGAGCTCTTTCTTCTGCCTGAAGAGGCGGCAAATGAGCAGGAAGTGACAAGAAAAATTTTTCAGAAAGAAAAAAACTTTTCGTCCTATCGAATCCTTAAACGCTCCATTGATGCACGCTCTTCAACCGTTAAAATCCGTCTCCTTGTTGAAGTTTTTGATGCAGGTGAAAAAATTCCTGAACAAAACTTTTCACGCGGCTATAAAAATGTTTCTCATTCAAAACCTGTTCTAATCATTGGTTGCGGCCCTGCAGGAATGTTTGCGGCATTGCGATTGATCGAGCTTGGAATAAAACCAATTATTATTGAGCGCGGTAAAAATGTCCGTGAGCGGAGAAGAGACCTTGCCGATATAAATAAGAAAAGAATTATCCACCCTGATTCAAATTATTGTTTTGGAGAAGGAGGAGCGGGCACTTATTCTGATGGAAAATTATATACACGTTCCACAAAGCGGGGGGATATCAATCGCATTCTTCAGACATTTATTGAACATGGCGCCTCACCTGATATTGCAATTGATGCGCATCCCCATATCGGAACGAACAAGCTTCCGCAGATTATCACATCTATCCGAAATAAAATAATCGAATGCGGTGGAGAAATTCATTTCAATACAAAGCTGAAAGAATTAACCCTTTCAGCAAATGAAATAAAGGGAATAAAAGTTTCTGAAAATAATTCCCGGGATTTAATTTCGATCCCGGCCGATGCCGTCATTTTGGCGACAGGGCATTCTGCCAGGGACATTTTTTATTTGCTCGAAAAACAAAAAATTTTAATGGAACCAAAACCTCTTGCTATCGGGGTACGAATAGAACATCCGCAAAAAATAATTGATGCGGCACAATATCATTGCATTACCCGGAATAAATTTTTGCCTCCTGCATCCTATTCTCTTACGCATCAAATAAACGGAAGAGGAGTATATTCTTTTTGTATGTGCCCCGGTGGCATTATTGCACCTGCTGCAACTGATGAAAATGAAATAGTGGTTAACGGATGGTCGCCATCTAAAAGAAATAATCCATTCGCAAATTCGGGTATGGTGGTGAGCATTGAAGAAAGCGATGTGAAGCCTTTTGAAAAATATGGTGCATTAAAATTTTTAGAATATCAAAAGCAAATTGAGCAAACTGCTTTCAAAGCAGGCGGAAGTAATTTACAGGCTCCCGCACAACGCATGGTTGATTTTATTGAAAATAAATTCTCCTCTTCACTCCCATCCTGCTCTTATATTCCGGGAATAAATTCTGTAAGGTCAGATGAAGTGCTCCCAAAAGAAATTATAAATGCTCTGCGGGAAGGATTGAAATCGTTTGGAAAAAAAATGAAAGCATATTATACCAATGAAGCCGTTATGGTGGGAGTTGAATCACGGACTTCTTCACCTGTCAGAATTCCAAGAGACAAAGAAACGTTGATGCATCCTGAAATAAAAGGTTTGTTTCCCTGCGGAGAAGGTGCGGGCTATGCAGGAGGGATTGTAAGCGCTGCGATGGATGGTGAACGGTGCGCGGAAAAAGTAAGTCAATATAATTTTTACAAGAAAAATTAAACCAGTTCCTTGCTGCTCATCATCAGCTCCTCGATCTCATCAGCCTCAATAGGAATAGATGCCATCAGGTCCTTCTGTCCTTTTTCGGTAATCAGGATATCATTTTCAATCCTGATTCCAAGATTTTCTTCGGGAATATAAATGCCGGGTTCGCAGGTGAAGACCATTCCTGCTTTCATGGGTTCATATTTGTTGCCGATGTCATGAACGTCCAAACCAAGGAAATGCGAAGTACCATGCATGAAATATTTTTTGTAAGCAGGCAGATCAGGATTTTGCTTTTTCACATCATCTTTTGTGATCAATCCCAAACCGATTAATTCTTCTTCCATACATTTTCCAACTTCCGCATGATATTTTTCAATCGTATTTCCGGGGACAAGCATTTTTGTTGCAGCACGCATCACACGCAAAACAGCGTTGTAAACATCACGCTGGCGGCCGGTAAACTTTCCGTTAACCGGGATGCTGCGCGTAAGATCAGCCGCATAGTTCGCATACTCAGCGCCAAAGTCAAGCAGAATCACATCTCCGTCTTTACACTCCTTATTATTTTCATTGTAATGCAACACGCATGCGCTGTAACCCGAAGCAATAATCGGGTAGTACGCATGATCGGTTGCCCGGTTACGGATAAACTCATGGATCACTTCCGCTTCTATTTCGTATTCCATTACTCCGGGTTTTGTAAAATTCAAAACTCTCCGGAAAGCTTTTTCGGTAATATTGCACGCAACCTGCAATAGTTTTATTTCTTCTTCTGATTTTACCGCACGCAATTGAGCCATCAGCGGACCGCTTCTTTCAAAAGTGTGAGAAGGATATTTTTGTTTCAAATCATTCGCAAAACGCAAATCGCGGTACGGAACAGGATTTGAATACCGGTCATTTTCATTGATGTTGAAATACACATTTTGTGCATGGTTCATCAGCATCGGCACAATCATATTGTATTCGTCCAACCATAAGATCATTTTAATTCCTGTTTGCGCACGGGCTTCTTCGATGGTGTATTTATGTCCTTCCCAAATGGCAATCTTTTCGTTCGTTGCACGGAGAAATAAAATCTCTTTGTATTGCGGAAGAGGTGAATCCGGAAACAAAACCAAAATAGTCTGCTCCTGGTCAATTCCTGTGAGCCAGAACAAATCAGAATTCTGCCTGAATTTAAAGGTGCCGTCACCATTGCGGGGCATTTCATCATTGGCATTAAAAAATGCAATGGATTTTGGCTTCAATTGAGCAGTATAACGCTTACGGTTTTCAACGAATAACTGTTGTGGGATGGAATCGTATTTCATGATGTATTTTGATGATTAATAGTAAAGTTCAAAGTTAAGAAACTATCTGGAAAGTTTAATTATAATTGCCACAGATTCGCAGATTTTGTCTGGAAAAATAAATAAATTAATCTGCGAACCTGTGGCAAATAATAACACATTAACATGTAAATTTGCACCGGAAAATTTTTAAAGCATTTAAAATGGAAAGTACCGCTGGCAATATTCTTAATTCTTCACTCGGAAAAAAATATGCTATGGGAATTACCGGCTTATTTTTAATTTCTTTTCTGATCGTTCATGTCTCCATTAATGCCTTGATCTTTTACAATGACGGAGGGCAGATTTTTAACCTTGCTTCTCATTTCATGGGGACTAATATTATTATCCGCACCATGGAAATTGTATTGTTCATTGGCATTATCTGGCATATTGTTCAATCGCTTATTCTTACTATTGACAATAACAAAGCCCGCCCTGTCAAATATGACCAGTTTGATGGCAAGGCTAACAGTAAATGGTATTCGCGCTGGATGGGATTGCTCGGCACATTGATTTTAATTTTCCTTGTGATTCATCTTAAGGATTTCTGGATAAAGACGCGGTTTACAGAAGTGGGTCAGCAACCTATGCTCATTGATGGAAAAGAATATGAAAATCTTTATGCGGAAATGATCGCAGTTTTTCAAAATCCAATGGTAGTTCTCATTTATGTTCTAGGGAATATTTCACTCGCTTATCACCTGATGCATGGTTTTCAATCTGCATTCCAGTCATTGGGATTAAATCATAAAATATATACACCAATCATTAAAGCAGCTGGTATCGGCTTTTCCATCATTGTTCCATTTGTTTTTATCATGATGCCGGTTTCTATTTATATGGAATGGATAAAATAATTTTTGCTTAACAAAACATTTTCCGGATATGTCAGCTCTTGATTCAAAAATTCCCGAAGGAACAATAGAACAGAAATGGACAAAATACAAATCCTCTGTTTCCCTTGTTAATCCTGCCAACAAAAGAAGCATTGAAATTATTGTGGTTGGTTCAGGACTGGCAGGCGCTTCTGCTGCATCTTCACTTGCAGAACTGGGTTATAAAGTAAAGTGTTTTTGTTTCCAGGATTCACCAAGGCGCGCGCATTCAATTGCCGCTCAAGGCGGAATCAATGCAGCAAAAAATTATCAGAATGATGGCGACTCAACTTATCGTTTGTTTTATGATACAATTAAAGGCGGTGACTATCGCGCACGGGAAGGAAATGTGTATCGTCTTGCTGAAGTAAGTGCAAATATTATTGATCAATGTGTGGCACAAGGTGTTCCCTTTGCCCGTGAATATGGTGGTTTATTAAGTAATCGCTCTTTCGGTGGAACACAGGTGCAAAGAACTTTTTATGCTGCCGGGCAAACCGGTCAGCAACTTTTACTTGGTGCATACAGTTCTTTGGAAAGACAAATCGGAATGGGATCCGTGAAAATGTACGCACGTCATGAAATGCTGGATGTGGTAAATATTGATGGGAAATGCAGAGGAATCATCGCACGTGATCTTATCACCGGAAAATTAGAACGTCATTTCGGTCATGCAGTTTTATTGTGCACCGGTGGTTACGGAAATGTATTTTACCTTTCTACTAATGCAATGGGATGTAACGTTACTGCAGCATGGAAAGCACATAAAAATGGCGCTTATTTTGGAAATCCCTGTTATACACAAATTCACCCTACCTGCATTCCTGTTAGCGGAGATCATCAATCAAAACTTACTTTAATGAGCGAGTCCTTAAGAAATGATGGAAGGATTTGGGTACCTAAGAAAAAAGATGATACAAGACGACCAAATGAAATTCCGGAAGAAGAAAGAGATTATTACCTCGAAAGACGTTATCCTGCTTTCGGAAATTTAGTTCCGCGCGATGTAGCATCCCGTGCTGCAAAAGAAAGGTGTGATGCAGGTTATGGTGTGGGTGCATCTAAGATGGCCGTTTATCTCGATTTCACTTTCAGCATGAAGCGTTATGGCACTGTTGAAGCAAACAAAAAAGGAATTCATAATCCTTCCGAACCAGAAATAGTTTCTCTCGGAAAAGAAGTCGTAAAAGAAAAATATGGAAACCTGTTTGATATGTATAAGCAAATCACAGGCGAAGATCCGTATGAAATCCCTATGCGCATTTATCCTGCTGTGCATTATACGATGGGCGGATTGTGGGTTGATTATAATTTGATGACTAACGTGCCGGGACTGTATTCTTTAGGCGAAGCTAATTTTTCCGATCATGGTGCAAACCGTTTGGGTGCTTCTGCATTGATGCAGGGATTGGCAGATGGATATTTTGTTATTCCTTATACTATAGGAGCATATCTCTCCCATGAAATCCGTACAAAAGCAATTCCAACGGATCATGAAGCATTTGCCGCAGCAGAAAAAAATGTTCAGGACACTTTGGATAAATTGATAAATGTAAAAGGAACAAAATCGGTTGATCATTTTCACAAACGCCTTGGAAAAATCATGTGGGAGAAATGCGGAATGGCACGCAACGAAAAAGGGTTGAAAGAAGCAATTGAAGAAATAAAATCATTGCGAAATGATTTCTGGAAAGATGTCCGCATTCCCGGAAGTACAAATGAATTTAATCCGGAGTTGGAGAAAGCCGGCCGTGTTGCGGATTTCCTTGAGCTTGGGGAATTAATGTGCATGGATGCATTGAACAGAAATGAAAGCTGCGGAGGACATTTCCGCGAAGAATACCAGACAGAAGAAGGAGAAGCAAAACGTGATGATGAAAATTACGCTTATGTAGCCGCATGGGAAAATAAAGGAAATAACTCATGGGAATTGCACAAAGAAGATTTAAAGTTTGAGAACATAAAGATTGCACAACGTTCGTATAAATAATTAAAATTTTATGTCAGGCAATATGAATCTTACCATCAAGGTATGGCGTCAAAAAAACAAAGACGCAAAAGGAGAATTCAAATTCTACCAGGTGAAAAATATTTCTCCCGACATGTCTTTTCTTGAAATGTTTGATGTGCTGAATGAAGAATTAATATCAAAGGGCGAAGAACCTATTGCTTTCGATCATGATTGCCGCGAGGGAATTTGCGGGATGTGCAGCATGTATATAAACGGTCGCCCTCATGGACCTTTGCGCGGAGTTACTACTTGTCAATTGCACATGCGTTCTTTTAATGATGGCGATACCATTGTTGTTGAACCCTGGCGTGCAGCTTCTTTTCCGGTGATTAAAGATCTGGTTGTTGACCGCACTGCTTTTGACAGAATTATTGCAGCCGGAGGATTTATTTCAGTTAACACAGGAAATGCACAGGATGCAAATTCGATCCCAATTCCAAAAACTGATGCAGATACAGCATTTGAGGCTGCAGCATGTATTGGCTGCGGTGCATGTGTGGCAGCGTGCAAAAATTCTTCAGCCATGCTTTTTGTCTCAGCGAAAGTTTCACAGCTTGCTTTATTGCCGCAGGGAAAAGTTGAGCGTAAGGACCGCGTACAAAAAATGGTTGCGCAAATGGATGAAGAAGGTTTTGGAAATTGCACCAATACATATGCCTGCGAAGCCGAATGCCCCAAATTAATTTCTGTTGAAAATATTGCAAGGATGAACCGGGAACTTCTTGCCTCGAAATTTTTCTGATCTCTACACTAACTCTTTATGCAGGTTTATTAAAAATACGGCATGTGCTGTGCTATTTTCCGGACATTATATTGATGTTAAATTTTTTTTATGAAGCTTTTTGAGAGACAGTTTGAGAAAAAAATGAATATATTTGCTTTTCAAGTTCAATAAAGCTTTTAAACTCAAACAACCTTTCCAATGCTTACCAAATCAATGAATCAGTGGTTTTTACCGGGAAAAAAAATGCTGCTTGCAGCTTTACTGTTTTTTGTTTCTGTCAGAGCCTATTCAATTATTTACTGGCAGGCATATCCGATTACTGCAGTTATTGGTACAAACGCCACACAGCAGCGTCTTGAATGCTCGGTGTATGATTCCTTGCTTGGCAGCTGGCAGTATTATAATACCCCATATTTTAACAGTGCGATTGATATGTCCGGAAGTTCAGCTTCTATAATAGTATTTCATAATCCATTCTCTGGATATCCGAACGAAAGAGATTCTATGTATGGTTACGTTATTTACGACCAGGAACTGCATCAGTTTGCTCCGGTCATTGAACATCATTCAGATCCGGATTATCCAAGTGCAGATGTTTATGCGAATGAAGGTATTGTAACAATATATAAATATTGTTGTGAATATTATGATTACGACTGGACCAAGGCTACATGGTTAGATATTTATACTTATAATATCAAAAGCCATAGCTGGAGTCATGGAATTTCTGATTATGTGTGGCCTTCGGCTCATGGCTCAATAGGCGCTTCCGTGCTTACAGGGGGTTTTATACGAAAAGTCTATAATGATGATGATTGGAACCCGGATACTTGGGGATATTATTTAACAGGGTTTGACGGCTTCGCATCTGTTGATTATTGGAGGTGTCTTTCTTATGGAGGTGATGGTGACCAGGATTTATTTTGGGGATATGTTGATGGGCTGTTTCAGCCTCTGAACGCATACTATTCTGCTTTTGATCCTTCAGGTGGATGGGCAACTTTTGTTAATTCTGATGGTGGTCCTGATGTAACTGGCAATGGGATTTTTTACGCCCATAATAATGATTCAGGACATAACTTTTTTGGAATTTTTGATGATTCACTGCATGATTGGAAAATAGATACCACCGATTTGACGATTTCAAATGTTATAATAAAAGACCGTGTTGTTGCTTATAAAAGTTCTAATAAAGTTTACTATCAAGTTTTTAGCCCCACCTCGCACACATGGGTCAAAGATTCAACTATAGTAACAAGCGGAATTAATTCAATTTACATACAGGATGGAACTGTAAAATGGGTAAACAATAATGGAGTAACTCACAAAGCAGGATACAATGATGCAACGGGCTGGGGAAATTACAATACACCGCTTCTTTTAAATTTTCATGTAACCGATTTTTATTCTTCTTCCGGTGAGCCGATGATTTTTGTGCGTAATTATTCTATTGGTACTGACAGTGTGATGTATGATTTCGGAGATGGAATTACTACCGGCTGGCATCAAAGCTCTTTGTATCATTTATATAAAGTGAACGGACATTATATGCCCGGGGGTGTTGATTATAATATATGCATCAGCACTTATAATTCAGCAGGTTTGCAATCTTCCTGCACCGCTGTAACGCATCCGTGCACTGCAACCTTTAATGTAACAAACAGTTGCCCGGGAGCTTGTTATGGAAGCATCAATGCCATTCCTCAAACAGGACAGTTGCCATTTACTTATCATTGGTCAAATGGCGCTACAACGTCTTCTGTTAATTCACTATGCGCTGGAGGTTATTATGCAGTTACTATTACTGATAATACCGGATGCAGTATCACAACAACGCTCCAAATAAATGCGATGGAGCTGGATTCTACCGTTGTTAACACTTGCACCGGCTCATGCAGCGGTGAAGCTTCGGTAATTGCCGCTAATGGAACATTTCCATACACTTATATATGGAGCACCGCTGATACAACAAGTACCATTTTAAATCTATGTGCAGCCAATTACACGGTAACAGTTACAGATAACATGGGATGCACGAAATCTACTGTTGTGGCGGTTACAAATTATCCTAATTCATTTACTATTAATATTTATGATAATGTTCCTCCTTGTTGCTCATCATGCGCAAATGGCACGCTTGATTATGAAATGACAGGAACACGTCCATCCGCCTGGTCACTGACACCCAATATAGGCGTGATTGATACCTTCACATATAATGGCTTTTTTTATATATACATTGATAATCTTCCTCCGGGCGTTTATGAGCTTACAATAACTGATGTCTTTGGATGTCCTGTTGTGATAACTGATACTCTCGTTCCTCTCTTAAGTGATTCTGTCATTGTCAACGGTCCCACTTCTTTATGTGCTGGCGGAAGTGTTTTACTTACAGCTTATTCGGGTCCGAATCAGTGGTATGATTATCAATGGATAAAGGATGGGGTTAACATTCCGGGAGCAACATCGCAGAGCTACCTTGCTACAGCAATAGGTAATTATAGAGTAAATATATTTGATAATGATTCGTGGTGCGATATTACCTCTGATATTGTTTCTGTTACAGTTTTACCGGTGGCAACAATAACTCCGCAGGGTTCCACTACTTTTTGCCAGGGAGACAGTGTGGTATTAACCGTTCCGGTTCAGCTCAGTTGTACTTACCAATGGAAAAAAGGAGGCGTTAACATTCCGGGTGCCACCTCTGCAAGTTATACAGCTACTGAGGGAGGTGTTTATAAAGTGAAAGTCACAAATACCGTTGGCGGATGTTCTCAAATTACAAATCCCGGTATCACAGTTACTGTAAAATCTTTACCTTCAGCAACAATAACTGCAACGGGTCCCACCACTTTTTGCATGGGCGATACGCTTGTTTTAACTGTTCCGTCCGGAGCCAATAAAACGTATCAATGGAAAAAAGAAGGCATTGATATCAGCGGAGCAACCAGTTCCTCTTATGCTGCAACCACAGGAGGAAATTATAA
>Ga0134123_10000085_pt1 | contig 57681 bp, 90 predicted proteins | sample KB303_FD_96460 | JGI IMG/M metagenome (GOLD analysis project Ga0134123, IMG submission 96460) | Terrestrial soil microbial communities without Nitrogen fertilizer from Kellogg Biological Station, Michigan, USA - KB3-0-3 | ecosystem: Environmental > Terrestrial > Soil > Unclassified ...
CGACGGTGCCGTCGGTCTCGTCGTACTTGATCTCGTCGTTGGTGTGTCCGAGCTTCATGGGGTGCCTCCTGGTTTGGTCTGTCGTCGTGCTGTAGACCAATAGTAGACACCCCTTGACGCGTCTGTCAACCCTTGCGGGTTACCGCCTTCGCCGCCGACGCCAGCGACTGCCTTACCCGCAACACCGGCCGCAGGTTACGCAGGAACGTGCGTGCCTCCTTGCCGCTCATCCCCGGCCCGTCATCCTCGTCATCGTCGTCGACCAGACGGAACCCGACGGTCCCGTAGTGGTCGTCCAACTCCTGAAGCGGATTCTTCTCAGCCATCAGACCCCCTCATTCGTCTTGACTCCCACGACGCGGACACGCATGTGCGTCTTGCCGTTCTTCTGCTCGACAGAGATGACCTTGAACTTCAGCCCGGCCGCCAGCAGCATCTCGTTCTCACCGCCGTAAGCGGAGATCGGCTGAACGAACGCTCCCGGGGTGCCCGCCGGGGCCTCGATGGTCAGCTGAAGCGGGTGACTGGAGAAGTGCCCGCCCGACCCCGCCACTGACGTCGACACGAAGCCCTTGTCCTCGAACGTCTTGCCGACCATGTCCTCCGGGTGCGACTGGAAGTTCGCGATGTCCGGCGGCCAGCCGGTGCCCCGCAGAAGCAGCATGTGCTTCGGCATCGGGATCATCGACGCCTGAACATCCAGGACGTCCTGCTTGACGTTCTTGGCGAACGATCCGTCGCCGCGAAGCCAGTTGTTCATGCCGGTGAACGCGTGCAGCCCGTTCTCTGTGTACCGCTTGATCGCAGCCTTCTGCTTCGCCGAGTGGACGATGCCGTTGGCCTTCAAGTATTCGTCCTGCCACGCCTTGGCCTGCGCCGACGTGGCCGCGTGGAAGGCCGACGCGGCCAGGCTCTTGTCGAACTTGCCGGGGCCTGCCAGGTCCTGAACCTTCTGGCCCGGGGCGAGGGTGACGCCCTTCGGCATGGTCAGTTCGCCGGTGAGTTCCTTGACGACCTTCGGGTCGGGCGTGCTGTTCGCCTGCGCGTACGCCTTACCGGCGGGGGTCGCCAGCCAGTCGGTGACCTTCTTCTCCATCATGTGGGCGTTGGCGACGCCCAGACTCTTGGAGTGCTTCTCGTCGATCGACTTGAGCACCTGGTCGACGGACAGGCCGCCGGGCACGTCCTTGCTGTAGGCGGCGGTCAGGTTGACCAGGTTGTCGAATACGTCCTCGGTCGGGTCGGCCAGGTACTTGCCCTTGGGCATGCCCTTGAAGTTGCTGAGGATGCTGCCCTTGATCGCGTCCGGGACGTTGGCGGTGGAGCTGCCGCCGCCGAGCGTCACCGGCGCTCCGGTGGCCTTCTTCGCGGCGGGCGTGGCGGCCTTCGTGGCGGCCGGGGCGGCAGGATTGCCGAGCTTGCCGAGCTTCTTATCCTGCGCCGTCAGATGGGCCACACCGAGCTTCGGGCCGACCTTCGCGGCCATGTACTGCTTGGCCGAGGCGGTCTTGCCGAAGTTCGGGCCGTTGTAGCTAGCCGACTTGTAGTAGCCGCCTTCGGCCGCTGCCGCCTTGACCGCCGGAGAGTCGATCTTCGGCAGGGAGCGCTTCTTCAGCCCGGCCGCCGTCCGGATCGTGTCCAGCTGCTTCTGCGCCGCGTACAGCTTGCCGCTGAACTGCGATTCGAGGGTGTCCCGTTCGTTGACCTTCTGGTGCCAGACCTTCCACTCCGGGCCACCCGTGATGATGATGCCGGTGTCCGGTTCCGTGGGAACGTTCGCCTTCGCCGCTTCCGCTTCGGCGTGCGCGAGCGCCACCTTCCCGGACAGTTCCCTCAGGTCCGTCACGTTCTGGCTGAACGCCGGGTACTGCGAGTGCTCCTTCATCTTCGCGCTCGCGAGACCGGTGGTGCCGTAAGAGACCGCCTTCAGGGCGTTGTCGCCCCACGCCTTCGCGTAGACGGTCCCGATCGTCTGCTTGTCGAAATCGGACAGCGTCACCTGCGGCTTCGCCGGGACAGGCGTCTTGTCGGCAATCTCTTTGAACGCGGCCTTCGCCTCGTTCAGCTGCTTCAACTGGTCGGCGCCCTGCTTCGGGAGGTAGCTGTACTTGTCGGCCAGCTGGTCCTTGTGAAGCGCGATGATCTTCTTGTCATCGGCGGTCAGGACACCGCCGTTGACGTCCTTGCCGGTCAGCAGCGTCTTGTTGTGGTTCTTGCCGATGTGGTTCTTCAGGTGAGTCTCGATGAAGGTGGTCTTCATGTACTGCTCACCGAGACCCTGCACCACTGCGAGCTTCGCGGCGACCGCCGGATTGGCCAGCACCGCCGGGTCGTAGCCGGAGCTGACCTGCTTCGCCAGATCACCCGAGAGGCTTGACGCACTCTTCAGGTCGTCCGGAGTCAATACCAAGCTCGGAGAGACCGCGTCCCAGCCGAGGATCTCCCCCGCCCGGTCGGAGATCTGCGCCGGGCTCATCTTGTCCGGCGCGGGCGCGTTGGCCTTCTTCAGGGCGGCCTGAAGCTTGTCCTCCAGGCCCTTCTTGGCCTGCTTCGCCTCGTCGCTGAGATCGTCCATCTCGGCAGGCCCGGTCTTGACCGGGTGGTCCAGAAGGTGCTTCTGGTAGCGGAGGAGGGCGGCCTTCTCGATGGGGCTGAGCTTGTCGGTGACCATCGGCGAACTGTCGGCGTACAGGGTCTTCGAGACCTTGTTGTACGCCTTCTTCTTCGCTTCGGCGACGTACTTGGCGTACAGCTCGGCACTCTTGGCCTTCTTGAACTCGGCCATGGCCTGCTTGATGTCGGGCTGCCCGGTGATCGACGAGTCGTACAGGCTCGTGATGCCGTCGGTGAGGCTCTGCGCATCCGAGGTGGCACTCTTCAGGCGGGCCGGGCTGTCCGGGTCTTCCAGGTCGCTGACACCGGCCCTCAGGAACGCGACCGACTGGAGGGCGGAGATGGGTGCGGCGTCAGCAAGCTGCTTCGCTTCGGCCTGAGACACCGAGTGGTTGAGCATGTCCTTCGCGAAGGACGCGGGCGCCTTCGCGGCGGGCTTCGACTCGGGGGCGGCCGACGTCTTCGCCTTGCTGAACTTGTCGGCCAGGGCGGCCGCCGCAGCCTTCTTCTTCGGGTCGAGGAACTTCGTCTCGCCCTTCTTCAGCTCCGCGAGGATCTTCGACTTCGTGTCCGGGTCGAGGGTCTGGAATTCCTCGGGGGTGAGCTTCTCGTAGGCGGCGAGGTGATTCTTGGACCAGGACGCGCCGAGGGCCTTGCCGTTGGCCATGTCGACGGCGTGCTTGATGTGCGCGGGCTGGCTGGTCTTGGCGACCGCCTTCGCGACGGCTGTATCCGCGCTGGACGGCTTCGGGAGACCGTTCTTGATCAGGTCTTCGACGGCCTTCTTCACCGTCGGCTTCGGAGTTGCGTCGCCCAGCTTCGGGGCGGCAGGCTCCGCCTTCTTCAGTCCGGCGTTAGCTGGAGTGAACAGGTCCGACGGGGTCTTGCCGTCGGCGGGCTTGTAGTGCCCTGCCTGCTTGTCCCAGATGATCAGGCCCTTGTTGTGCAGGGCGTCGAGGGTGAGCTTGTTCACGCCGGGCTGTCCGGCGGCGGGGGTGAACTTCTCACCGGCAACGATCTTGGCGAGGGCTTCCTTCTGTGCCGGGCTGGACGGCTCGTTCGGGCCGCCGAGCTTCTGAGCGGGCTTGTCCGCCGCCGGAGCGGCCGGGGCCTTCTTCTCCGGCTTCGGCTTCGGGGTGTACGTCTCGGACAGCTTCGGCTTCGCCTTGTGCGCCTCCAGGGCGGCCTTGGCGTCGGCCACCTTCTTCTCGGCCGCCGACACCTTGGACTCGGCTTCGGCGACCTTCTTCGCCTGGGGGGCGAGAGCCTTCTCTTCGGCGGGGGTGGCGGGTGCCTGTTTGCGGTCGAGGCTTTCGAGGAGGTCGGTGGCCTTCTTCTGCTGTGGGCCGAACCCATCCTTTTTGATCTTGGCGAGTTCGCCCCGGATCACGTCCTGCTCGGAACCGGACAGCGCCTCCCACTGCTCCGGCGTGATCTTCGCGGCCTTGTCCAGCTTGTACTGCGGGGTGACCTTGTCCTGTGCGATGACCGCCGCGATGCCCTTCGACGCCACGGTGGGCTTCTTGCCCTTCGCGCCCTTCTCGTCGGTGGCGTCGGTGACCTTTACCGTCTTCACGGCCTGCCCCAGCGTGTGCTTGCCGGGCTCGTTCGTCTTCACGCCGTTGGCCTGGCTGATGGCCTTACCGGCCTCGTGCGCCTCACCGCCCGCGCTGGCCGCTTCCTTCCCGGCGTTCGGGTGGGGCTTCGCGACGATCGGCGTGAGCAGCTTCTTGGGGATCGGCTTGCCCTGCGCCTTGAGTTCCTGGATCTTCGCGACCCGCTTGGCGTTGGCTTTTGCGACCCGGGCCGCTTCGACCTGCTTCCACGCTCCGGGGGCGACCTTGTGCAGGGTGCCCTTCCAGCCCTTGCACGGGCCCGGGTGCAGCGGGTTGAGGCAGGCGGTCAGCGAGCAGGTGTCGTGGGCGTCGTCGTCCTGGTACGTCCACGCCTTCAGGGACGCGATGATCTGGTCGGTCTTGCCGAGGGGAAACGGGGCGGTTCCTGAGGCGACGGCCGCGACGATGGCGTCGTTGGCAACCTGAACGGCGATGGCGATCACGTCGAGCCCTGGCGGCGTTGCGCTGGCGTAGAGGGTGAAGGTGCTGTCCGCGGCACCGTCGAACGCGATCACGTGATAGGTGCTCTCGCTGAGGTCACCGAGCTTCGCCATGCCGTCAGCATAGCGATTGTTTTTGATCATGGTCGGCGCCGTTCCACGGTGTCCCGGGACGTTTCAGGACACCGTGGAAAAGGCCGGACGTCACAACTTCAGCGCGCGGGCGATGCCCTCTTCGAGCGTGACCTCAGGCTGGTAGTAACGGTGGAAACGGCCCGGATCACCGACCCGGTACTGGACACCGTTCGGGCGGTTCGACAGCGTCTTGACGATCGCCTTGTGACCGGCCTGGCGAGCCGCCATCAACACCAACTCCCCCATCGACGTGCCGACGCCGGTGCACAGGTTCACCGGATCGGTGGTACCCGACTCCGCGACCGCGAGCATGCCCTTGACGACGTCGGAAATGTGGATCCAGTCCCGGGTCTGGGATCCGTTGCCCCACACGGTGAGCGGGTCCTCACGGCGTTTCACGCGCTCGACGATGGCCCGGAACGGGAAGTTCTCCGACTGGTCCTCGCCGTAGCCGGAGAACGGCCGCACCACGGTGACCTTCACGCCACTACGGCGGGCGGCGGCGGCCAGCTTCTCCCCGGTGATCTTCGTCCACCCGTACGCCGCATCAGGGGCGCTGAAATCGTCCAGGTCAAGGTCGTCTTCGGAGAGGTGGCCGTAGATGCTGGACGACTGCATCTCCACCGGGTACGCGGCCGAGGAGGACAGGTAGATGACGTGCCGCTGCTCGGTGCGTGCCGCCCATTCGAACATGGCCGAGTCGAGAAGCACGTTCTTGGCGAAGTGTTCGGCCTCGTTGTCGATGGCCTCGCGGTGCGGGCTGGACGCGGCGGCATGAACGACCAGGTCGTACGGCTGCGTGGACCCACGGAAGTAGTCGGCGGCGTCGCGGGGCATGCTCGGGTGGGCGATGTCGCAGCGGACGACCGCCCATCCCCTGGCCTGCAGTTCTGCAACCATGTGGCGGCCGACGAAGCCGTGCGAACCGGTGACGAGAGCCTTCTTCACTTCTGCACCTCCGCGAGGACGAGCTGGAACGGGCCGACCGGCTCGTGGATGAGGATGGTGAACCCGGCGCCCTGGATCAGTTCGGCGTATCCGGGCGGGTCGAATGCCCACGCGTGGCATTCGTCGTGGTTGTCGGCGTTCTCGATCCACGGTGACGACGCGACCAGGAACCGGGAGTTCCCGGCGATCCAGGCGAGGGCTTCGGCCGGGTCGGTGAGGTGCTCCAGGACTTCGGTGACGACGGTGATGTCCCCGAACGCGACGAGGTCCCGGTCGTCGTCACAGCCGAACACGTCGAGGGCGAACGCCTGCACCTGCCGCTGGCGCCAGCCTTCCGCGTTCGACGGCTGGAAGTCGTAGCCCCACGCCTTGACGCTGGGGCCTTTCTGGAGCAGGGACAGCAGGCCACCGTCACCGCAGCCGAGGTCGGACACGGTCGGGGATTCGAGGCGGGCGGCGGCGAGCCGGACGAACTCGGCCGCCTTCTCCAGGCGGGGCCGGTGGTGGGGCTGGTCGACGTGCGGGGCCCGTTCCCGGTGTTCGTGGAATTCGGCGGTGGACACGTGCGCGGTGTCGCCGTCGAACAGCTTCCAGGCGGTCACTTGCGCAACTCCTGAACCTTCTCGATGTCGCTGAGGAGGTGGCCGTGCGCGTAGTCCTTGCCGATGTATTCGGCGTACGCGGCTGCGTCCTGCTGGTACATCGTCCTGGCGTTCACGCGGTGGTAGCCCTCGTCCATGGCGGCCTTACCCGCGAACGGGTGCACGTGCTCCACGATCACGTCGGGCAGGTAACGGATGCAGTTCGCGCCTTTGCCGAGGTCGCGCCAGTAGTTGTCGACGAACAGGTGCGTCAGCCTGGTCGGGGCGATGTGCCCGAGGGCGCGGGGGATGTCGGCGGTCATGGCGACCTGCGTGGGGATCCGCTCGCCCTGGAGCAGGTCGTTGCCGTAGACGAGGCCGGTGCCCATCTCGCGGAGCGTTTCGAGGTACGAGCGGTCCCAGCCTTTGGTGCGGGGCCGGTGGTCGTCGCCCATGAAGCCGACGGCGTACGGGAAGGCGGTCTTCAGGAAGAAGGCGGCGGCGGAGTTGAGGGCGCCGACCATGGTGGGGGTGCCCTGGTTGACCCACAGGTCGATGTTTGCGGCGGACCGGACGATCGCCGAGTAGGCGGGCAGCTCGGGGTCGGTCTGGTCAACGGCGGCGACGAGGCGCGTGTCGGAGGTGCAGGTGTTGCGGAACGCTTCGGTGAGTTCGGCGATGGCGCCGGGGCGGCTCCGGGTTGGCACTATGACCAGCAGGTCAGCACCCATCTTCTCTCCTCCGTTTTTGATCATGGTTTGCGGCGTGCTCGTATGCCATGAACATACGCTTCTCTGTCACCCGGGCGTACCGGGCGGTCGCCCGGTCCCGCGCAACCTCGCACCGGATGCCGTGACCGGGCACGTCACAGTGCGAACGTTTGCGCAGCATCCTCACGACTTGGCGGCCTTCTTCAACGTGTCGTTCTCGGCCGCCTCGCGCGCCTTCTTCCCGGCGGCGGCCTTCGCCTTGCGGTACGCGGCCCGCTGCTTCTTCGACATGCCCGCGAGCTTCTTCTGCTCGGCACGCCGTTCGAGGATCTTCGCGGCCCGCTTCTTCAGGGTCTCCTTCTGCCGGGCTGCACGCCGGTCCAGGCTGTCCTGTTCCCGCGCGTCGCGGTCGCCCTGGCGGGTGGCGCCCTTGTCGGCACGGGCCGCCTCAGCGAGCTTCTGCTTGTGCGGGCCGAGGGCCTTGCGGTAGCCGGAGATCGCCTTGCGGGCCATCGCGGCGAGCTTCGGGTTGCCGGGGTTCTGCGCGGCGACCGCCTGCGCCTGCTGGATGGCCTTGGTGAGGCCGGACACGGCGGTCTGCGCGACCTGCGCCGGGGTCTTCTTCGTCTCCTCCTGATACCCGGGTTCGCGTTCGCCGCGCTTCTGGCCCTTGCACAGGCCCGGCTTGTGGGTCTGCATGCAGAACTGCCCGTCGGTGCACGCCGCCTGCAGCAGGCTCACCCCGGACGCGGCCAGAGACGGAGGGCCCTTGTACTGCCGGTTGGACATGTCCGTCGGCTCGCCTGCCACTTCGAGGAGCATCACGCAGCGGCAGTTGATGACCTGGTTCGCGGGTCCGGCCGGGTCGTGTGGGTACATCATCTCGACGCCGACGATCGCGTCGCCGGTCTTCTCGTCCACGCCCGCGCCGAGAACGAACGGTTCGGCCCACGGGACGGTCTGGCCGTCGGCTTCACGATGGTCGGGCCGGGTGCGGTGGTCTTCGGTGGCCAGCCACCGCTTCACGTATTCGGTGTCCGGGTCCGCTTCGACGATCATCGCGAACGCGTCGTACAGGCCGCCGTTGTAGGCGCCGACAACCTCCGTGCGGGCGATGGTCCGGGCCCGGTTCTTCCACGTCTTCTGGTCGGTGCCGGTGAGGAGTTCTTCGATCTGTTCCTGCACGTCGGGGATGCTGGCGCCGTTCGTGGTACCAGCGTCGATGATCGTCTGAACGAGGCCGAACACCTCGTCCGGGACGTTCTTGAGCCGGTTCTCGGTGCCCGCGATCCAGTTCCTGACGAACGGCCGCGAATCGAACACGACGTTGTCGCCGAACAGATCCTCATACGGGGCGGCGAGAACTTCCCGGGCGACCTTCTCCGAGTAGCGGCTGACGATGTCGGCCCACTTCTGGCCCTGGGAGAAGACGGTCATCGGGTCGGGTACGAGGGCGAGCTGCGCGACACCACCGGCGAACATGGCCGCCTGCACGGCGGCGAGCCATTCGGTGATCATGTCGAGGTACGCCTCATACAGGGCGGGCTCGTACTGCGCGAAGACGTCAACGGCCGCCTGCTGCTGCGCGGCGGCGTCGGGCAGCTGCTCCGGTGTCGGCATCGTCGGGTCCTCTCAGCGTTTGCAGGCCCCAGATGAGGGCGTCTACATCTTCGGCGGTCAGGAACGCCCCGCCGTTACGATCCTTGGCCTGCTTCAGCTTCAGGGTGGCTTGGGCGAACCGAGCCACCTTCCCCGCCGCGACCGCCAGGGCGTCCCGTTCCTTCTCGTCCACGGTTCACCTCTGCGAGGGCGAGTGCCAGACAGCGCCGACGATACGAGCGGTGTCGGCGAGAAAGCAGGACAGCCACCTCACGCCCAGATCCAGACGGCCAGCAGCGCCAGGATGGCGAGCAGGAGGAGGCTGAGCACGAAGGCGGTCTTGCTGTGGCGCGAGCACGGCAGGTCTTCGGCATGCACGGGCGCGTTGTTGAGGGCGGCGACGACCCGGGCGGCGTGCAGCGCGGAGAACATCACGCCGATGTATTCGTCACCGTCGTAGAGGTTCTGCGGCTGGTGGTGGCCGACCCGGTAGCGGGGAGCCTGTTCGGGCGCCATCTCGTCGTCGTTTTCGATCATGGAATGAGGTCCCCTCGGGCTTCGTTCAGGGCGGCCTTCAGCCACTCCCTTTCGTGAGTGAGGCCGCGCTGGAGCAGGACGGTGCAGTAGTTCCCGAGCGTCGTCTCCAGGGCGTCCGGGTCGACGCCGAGCGTGGACGCCTGCTCCCGCACGTACGTCCATGCCCCGGCGAGCAGGGTCGGGATCCTCTCGCTGTTGGTGGTGACCCGGGTGTGCAGTTCGTGCTTAGGGACGCCGTAGCGGGCCCGGGCGGGGCCGGGCACAAGCTTGCCCCCGGCGATCTCCAGAGCACGCCGTACGGCGCTGTCAGCGGCGTAGAACAGGGGCGTGCCATCCAGGACACCCGCCGACGCGGCGAGCGCTCCCAGTTTCTGGCCGCCGACCTTGCCCTGTGCGGCGTCTTCCGGCGACGGGAACTGGGGCAGGCTCCGCTCGCCCGCGTCGGCCGGTTCGGTACCCGCCTCGTCGTATCCGGGGTCGCCGGGCATCAGCGATTCCTCGGCTGGGGCCGCGTTCGGGTTGGCGATGGCGGGCAGGCCGAGGATCTCCTGGAAAGCGGGGTCGCTGGCGAACTGCGGCTGCGCCAGGACCAACTGCTTCATCAGGTGGTAGACCTGCTCCTTTTCGTTCGGGGCGTCGTCCTCGGTGAACGCGTTCGCCTCACGGACGGTCTTGTCGGACAGCAGGCCCTTGTCGGACAGCTGCATGGCCTGCTCCGACCGGTTCGGCCGGACGGCGAGGGGGGAGATGTCGAACCAGAGCGTGTACTGCTCCGGGTTTTCGACTCCGGCGGCACGCAGAGCGGGCTGGAAGTAGCCGATGTTGAGGGCGTCAGCGAGCTGGATGAGCAGCGGTTCGACGTGGATTTTGATCGAGGATTCCTCGATCTGCCAGCCGGACCAGTGGTTCGCGGATCCCATGCCGGTGAGGACTTCCGGCGGGATGTCGAGGCTCATGGCCATGCGTTCGACGGCGGCCTTGCGCATCTCGATGATCTTGTCGCTGATCTGCGAGTCGAACGTCAGATGCTTGATCTTGTCGAGAGCCTCGGTCGGCACCTGCAGCGTGATCGGCACCAGCGCGGCGGCACTGTCACGCTGCTGCAGCGACGTGGCCATGGTCCGCTGCAGCAGGGCGGCGAACCCGTCGATGCCGGTCGGGCGGGACTCGCCCGGCACCTCCGGCTGCGTCGGGAAGTCGATGCCGTCAGGCAGCAGCAGGATCCCCGCACCGGCCAGACGCGAGTCCAGCTCGGCGAAGATCCGCTTCGTGCACTGCTCCATCTCCCGGAGCACCGGAAGGATGGCCCGGACCGTGGAGTCGGCGGCGTCATACAGGCGCGGGTGCGGGTTCCATGCCCGGATCAGGAGATCCTTGGCCGGGTTCAGGGTGTAGGTGCCGCCGCCGTGGGTGATGGAGCGGCGAACGATGATCTCCTCGCCGCGCCGGTTCACCTGCGAGCTGGAGCAGACGTACCACTTGTCTTTCACGCCGAGCGGGTCCGGCGACGTGTCGTTGTAGCCTTCGGCGACGATGAACACGTCCCCGGCGGTCATCATGTTGATGCCCATCAGGCGCTGCGCCTGTGCCTTGCTGGCGGGGCTGCCGAACATCTTCTCAGCGATGGCCCGGACGCGTTCGTCGGTGGCCTCGTCGCCTACGACACCGTCCTTGGAGATGACCGCCCCGTACATGCGGCACCGGGACAGGGCGGACCCGATCCAGTTGACGACGAATCGCATCTCGCCGCAGATGTCGTAGTGGCGCCACGCTTCCAGCTGCCAGCGGTGGTCACCGAGCTTGAACATCTGCCAGCTGGATGCGTCTTTGAGGTCGATCGGAACGGCGGCGCCGACGAGCGCGTTGGCCGGTCGCGTGCCGGGGCCGTTCTCTCCTCCGGCCGGAACGGTCTTGCGCTTGGTCAGCAGCCCCACTCTGTCACCCCTTCACGCGCGCGAGCGCCCCGGCAGCCGCCGACAGGACCAGTCCGAAAGCGGGCCAGAACAGCCAGGGCGAATCGCCGTAAGCGTAGATGATCGGGGTGGCGGGAATGGCGAGCCAGATGCTGATGCACCAGGGGCAAAGAAACAGGTAGGCCAGCATGTTGTGACCCCTGTCTTTGAGGGCGGTGACGAACGCGTCGCGGGGCCGGGCGGTGATCATGTCGCTGGTGATGAGCACGACGAGGCGCGCGAACGCGAGAACGTAGATGGTGAGGGCGAAAGAAAGACCGGGCATGGCCACCATCGTAGGTGGTCATGCCCGGTCCCGGGTGTGCTGGTGTTGCCTCAGGTGAGGTACGTCAACGCAAGGCCGACGCCGGTCGCCGCGAGCACGACCATTCCGGCCAGGGCGACGGCTACGACTGCGCATCCGTCGAACGTCGACCGGGTGGTGCCGCCCCACTTCGGGGCCGGTGGCTTACGCCCGTGGCTGGTCTTGCGCGGTTGCGGCTTGCGGGCCATCAGAGCGCGCAGATGGAGGTGATGCGGTCGTTCCAGCCGTTCGCGAAACCGCCGCCGGACACGGCCAGGTCGTTGTCGCTGAAGTTGCCGGTCTTGCCGATGTTGGAGCCGCCCCCGGCGAGGTCGAAGAACGTCATGGGGCCGCCGATGCTGCTCATCGTGGACAGGATCGACGAGGTCTTGTTGTCGATGCCGGACGAGAAGACGACACAGTGTCCGGAAGCGGCCCGCACCTGGCTGTACGACCACTTGTACATGTTGCCGCTGTAGTTCCGGTCCACCCAGAAGCAGACGTAGCCGCCGGTGGGGCAGTCGGCGGCGGATGCCTGTGCGGGGGTGGCGGTGAAGCCGATCGCGGCGATGGCGAGGGCGAGGACCGCGAGGACCCTCATGATCTTGTCGTGCATTGGTTCTCCTCCTGTGAGGTGAGCTGACGTCAGCTCCGGATTTTTACACCCCGCACGATGTTGGTGCAGGACGGGCAGGTGTTGTACGGGCCGGTGTGCTGGATCTCGTCGGCGGGGTAGAAGGTGCCGCACCGGCCGCATTTCTCGGCGGTGGACGGCGGGAACATCCGTACGACGAACGCGGCGATCCGGTCGGCGGCGGTTTGGACCCCGTCGATTTCGGTGATGCCGCAGCAGCTGCACGGGCCGCTTTCGGTCACTTCTTCGTTGATGACGTCCTTGACGAAGGCGGTGAATTCTTCGGGGTTCATGGTGGGGGTCCTCTTTCGGGGTCAGCGGTTGCGGATCTTGGTGATCAGGAAGAAGAGGCCGATGAGGGCCGGGCCGAGGAGGAGCGTCCACGGGTGGTCGAGTTGCCATTCGATCAGTGCACACCTGCTGAAGAGGATGTCCCAGTTCATTTCGGCTCCCTTTGTCGGTCTGTCCGTGGACAGCATACAGCCCCCTTGACGTGAATGTCAAGGGGGCTGTATGGGCCGGTCAGAAGGCGACGTCGTCGTCCTCGTCGTCGACCAGCTGCAGGCCCAGCGAGGTGCCGAACGGCCGCTTCCAGGTAGCCTCCCCCAGCTCCTCCGGCTGGACGTAGACGGACTTCGCGCCCGCCAAGTGCGCAGCGGCAGCCCGCTTGATCTTCTCGTCGTCGTCACCCTCGAACACCGGCACCGAGATGCGGGTGAAGCCGGTCACGGGCACGTCGACGGTCTTGGTGTGCAGGGCGGGCAGCGTACCCAGACCCATCTCGTCGAGCGTGTGGGCGGCGTAGGCGTAGCCCCAGTAGTGCTCGGTGATGGCCGCCTTGAAGAACGCGACGATGGCTTCCTTCAGTTCGGCGAGGGTCATCTCCTCCGGCTGGAGGTCGTCGGGGACGTCGGCGGGGCCGCTGTAGAACGTGACGTCGTGCAGGTCGGGAACGGCGACCTGGAACGCCCGGACGCAGCCGGTCCCGTCGATGATGCCGGTGTCCAGGGTGCGCTGGATGGCGGCGGTGAACTTGGCGTGCGCCTCGGTCCGGCTGCTGGCCTTGATGGTGGCGCCGATGACGCCGGTGATGGGCGTGTTCACCTGGTAGGTGGCGCTGCCGGTGACGGGTGTCGCGCCGAGGCGGATCAGGTTGGTGTTGAGCCAGGTCCGGTCGATCTTGGTGTTGTAGGCGGCGCTGGCGGCGGCCTCGCTGAGGGTGGCGCGGAGCTGGCTCGCGGCGACGGCCTCGTCGTAGTCGTCGGGCTCGGTCATGCTGTCTCCTCCTGAAGTAACTGTCTATGCATAGCATACACCATGCGTCAATCTCACTACCCGTATACCGTTTCCCGGGCCATCTCAAAAACTGGGATGTAGGGCCGTGAAAAACGGCACCCGTTTAACTCTGTGTGACACGGCCGGGATTCGAACCCGGACCTTCCCCCTTCTTCGCCAGGGGACGCTCTCCCGTTGAGCCACCGTGCCATGAATCCCCTCGGGGCGGTTCGCTACCGGCCTGCCGTTGAGCCCGTGATCTCCGGCGGGTCTCCGCACTCCGGCGGTGAGGCTGCCGTTCGACCGAGGGGATTCGCCATGATCCCGCAGGGGCGCGAGCCCAGGGCGCTGGGGATGATGAACGTGCCCCGAGCAGGAATCGAACCTGCTGTCCCCACCCCAGGCGAGCCCTGAGGGGAGCATTGACCAACCGGGGCCACCCTGCTCACGGCCTACGACGGCCAGCAGGGCGACGGTTCAGGAACCAATTCCAGGTGACCAGCGGCGGCGTGCACCGCTTCCCCGACTTCGGGGTCTTGGCCGGACCCTTAGACATCGAACTCGCCCGCCTTGACGCCCTCCACGAACGCCGCCCACTCGTCCCGGGTGAAGTAGACCCTGTACTCGGGCTGCTTGGAGTTGCGAACGATGAAGTGCCCGTGCTGCTGCGACTCCGCGACCTCAACACAGTTGTTGCCGCCGTTGCCGTTGCTCCGGCTCGACTTCCGCCACTCCATCAGCTGTCCTTCCTTCGCATCGGGTCGGACAGCCACGCCGCCGCGTAGACGAGCTGCACGAGCAGCCACGTCAGCGTGAACCGCTTGTCGCCGCAGAACGTGCCGTTGTCGTAGGCGCTCACTTGCTCTCCTCGGTCTCCACCAGCTTGTCGGCCGCGCCGCGCGCAGCGACAACCACGGCATTGCCGGTGTCGATCGCGTCCTTCAGGTGCCGCGTGAACGCGTCCAGCAGCAGGATCGTGTCGTTCGAATCGGCGCCGTCCCACTTCGGCGCGTGCTCCAGCTCCGGAACGGCGGAGAACCGGTCCCAGTGCTCCAGCTCGAAGTGGTACGCGATCGTGCCGTCGGGCAGCTCGATACCGACGATGAAATGCCCGTCGAACATCGGGCCGTCGTCGGGGTGGTGCCGCTTCGACCGCCAGCTGTCCTTGTTGATCGCGCCGATCGTGGCGAGCACGGACGTCAGGGCGCGCCGGTGCTCATACAGCTCGTCGAACGTGTGGTAGCCGTCGGAGGTGTCGCCGGGCGCCTCGTCTTTGAACACCATCTGCCGAGGGCCGGAGACGGCCAGTGCAGGCCCCTGAAGGCTGTGAACGACGATGTCGTCGGGGCCGATCAGCTGGTCCGGATCGAACGACTCCAGCGGGGAGCCTGCGTGCCCGCCGTCGACCATGCCGTCAGCGTCGTAGGGGTCGGTCATGACTTGTCTCCGAAGGGGGCGTTGAACCAGCCGTTGCGGGTTCCGGGCATGTTGGGGGGTCCTGCACGCATTCCGCCGGGCTTTGAGAGGTCGGCGGAGGTGTCGCAGCGGCGGCAGATGGTGATGCCTTGGGTGAGGGGTGTTTTGCTGAATCCGCAGGCGTTGCAGTCGGCCATTTGAGGGCATCCTCCCTGGTCACGTGGGTAGGTTCCGGACTGGCCCGTCCACGCCGTGGCCACGGGGGGCGGTCTAGGTGCCAGTCCGGAACCCGCCTGGCCTGCGGTGTTGCGCGCCTCCAGGGCGTTGCTGGCCAGACAGCGGAGCGCGAGATCAATCTCTGGACTGCTTTGCTCTTCTCCGCATCCGTGCCGTGGAGGGAGTTGAACCCTCGACTCCGGACTCTCGCCCGGCGCTGTTGCCATCCAGCTTCACGGCGGTACTTGGCAGGCCGGGGTGTCGGCTCCTCAGCGCGCTCACCCGGTTCCGTAGGTTGCGGGGGTGGGTCCCGTCCTGCCGTTCCTGTTACCAGATCACCGGGCCGCTACCCGCCTCGTCGCCGTGCACGGCTTGGACGGACAACCCGGTGTTCGCGCTCGGCGCGGGACTCGAACCCGCACGGCCGCACCCTCGCGGGTCGCCTTCTGCCAGACGGGCCGCCTTAGGCCCCCGAGCTAGGTGGGGACTTTCGCGGCCTGGATGCTCCGCAAGTAGGTCCCCTGCACTCCTGGATGGTGCACCACCTCTGGTGGCCGTCACGCCAGCTGGACCGGCGTCCTCCACGGTTCCCTCGCGTCCGTCCCTGTGCTCCCTTAAACGGGCGCTGGGGCGGTTTCACCTGCCGGGTACCGCTAACTCGTTTCGGTGGCGGCGAGGGCAGGGTTCGCACCTGCGTCACCGGGACGGCCCCGGCATCCTGGCTACGGCTTCAAGCGCTCTCCACCGTGTTCTAGACGACCTCTCCTCTGGCTGACTCGACCCGCTCGACACTCCGAACCGAATCCTCTCCCGTGTGGCGGGAGGGTGACACTACGCGGGCCACACCCGACACGACGGATCGAGTCAGCCCCCGTCTCTCCGGGGTGTCACAAGCGCCTACGCCTGTCTCCGGGCATCTTGCCGCACCGGATTTTAGGTCCGGTACGACCTGTTGCGATACGTGACGCTGGACGGATTTGAACCGCCGACCTCCTGCCGGTGGCAGGTGCTCTTTCCTCTGAGCTACAACGTCCGTCGCTTGCTGAAGGCGACGGCTTCGGTTGCCGCCAGGTTCAGCGTCCGGACTACGCCGCTTTTGCGCGACGTGACCGGCCCTGACGGCCCTCTGCGAGGTGGGAGGTGGATTCGAACCACCATCACTACGCGATCCGCTCCACGGGCCTTCCCGGGGTTCCAGGGAGCATTCCTCGCGTGGTAGCTCTCCCGTTGAGCTATCCCACCAGTGGCTGTACCCGACCCCTCAGCGGGTACAGCCGGTCTTTCAGCCCTCGAACGGGGCGGTCTGTTCGTCGTCGGCGGTGCCGGGGATGGGGTCCTGGTCGAGCGGGTCGGCCTGTCCGCGCTTGGAGGCGCCGACGATGTTGACGGGGGTGAGGGTGATGACGCCTTCGCTGTCCTTGGAGGCCCAGTAGTACTCGGAGGTGGCGAGGTCACCGAGGGCTACTCGGTTGAGGTTGCCGACGGCGCGGTAGAGGGTGAGGTCGATGGTGGCGATGGGGCTTCTCCTCCTGTGCGGTGGGCCGGGCACAGGCGCCTGAGAACGTCTGTGCCCGGCCCGCTTCTTTGCGGCGGTGGTCGGCTGCTCGGTCCGCTCCCTGAACCGGTGACTTGAGCGGCGAGGATGCCTCTCATTTCATGGTTCTGGTTGACAGACCGGGGAGGCTACGGACTCGTTCAGCCTCCCACCGTCTACTGAGACCCTACACCACTCCGCACGGGGCGTTCTCTGCGACCTTAGCGTGTGGGGTTTTCGGATCTCGCCGGGCCAGGATGGCGGCCCGGAAGTGCTGGAAGAAGTTGTCCCAGTCGCAGTCGGCGGGGCAACCGTCGAACGCGATGCCGGGGATCCCGGCAGCGAGGTGACCGATGATCCATGCCTGGTCAGGGCGAATCGCATCGTCTTCGCGCATGATCACGTCGGCCATGTTGTCGTTCCACCAGGGCTTTGCGGCGGGAGTGATCTTCAGCGCCCGGTGGTGCAGGGCGTCGAGCTTGGCGACCATGAAAGTCACGTCGCGCCGGTTGATGGCGTCTGCGGCGCCCGGGTTCACTCGATCACCGTCACGGGGGTGTTGCGGAAGACGGCGCAGTCGCGTCCGCCGACGGTCTTGAGGGTGGCGTAGGCGGCGCTGGCCGGGGCGGTGGCCTTCTCCAGGATTCCGGTGACCGTGCGGCCGTGGAAGTCGGGGAAGCTGATGGCCTTGCCGATGTACTTGTTGCCCGCGTCGGCGATCTTCCCGGCGGTGGGGTGCTGCATGTGCTACCTCCTTGTTGGTCTGTCTACTCACAACGTACAGAGGTGGGGGATCGTTGTCAACCCTTGATGCACACGGCACGTTTTAGGCTTGATCTTTCCTAATGTCCCAGTCACCCTGGAATGCACGACAACCCCCGAGGGAGCGCGGGCGCCATGGGAACACAGCAGATGGAACGGGACACCGTCGAACGGCCGCACGTCAACGGCTGGCGGCAGCGGCCGACCGAGCGGCAGACGTCGTACGCGACGTCGCTATGCCGGTCCGAGCTGCCGTACGCCGAGCGGCAGGCCACCATCGCAAGCTTCCCGGCGCTGGACTTCGGTGCCATGTCGGACCTGATCGATGAGCTTGCCGCTGTACGCGCGAAGCGGATGGCACGTTTGCGGCGTACGGTGCACGGCCGCCGTCGGTAGGGTCACACGAATAGGGCCCGGCAGCCTCCCCCGTTCGGCTGCCGGGCCCTCTCGCGTCTCTGGGTTACGACTTGCCCTTCCTGAAGACCAGCTTCACGGCGTCGAAGATCGAGCGGGTGGTCTTGCCGTCTCCGGTGTAGGGCTTCGACGGGGACAGGTGCTTGTCGGTGCTGGCCTGCCCGGTCGTGTAGCCGAGGTTCTTGGTGCGCTTCGTCATCGTGTTCTCTCCTCCGTCGGTACTGTCTGCTTTAAGCATACACCATGGCGTCGACGGGAGTGGAACGGGGAACGCCCCGGGCCTCCAGGACCTGAACGGTCGACCGTGAGGTAGCCGGGGCGCCTTTAGTGTCGCAGCACTGCCGCGATTCAACCCGTGTAACCCGGGCAGGCCCGTAAGCCAGCTCGTTACCGGCCAGCTTAGTACGGCGAGGACACCGGCATAAAGACGTCCGTCGGCGGCGCGGCCACCTTCACCAACTTGTTCTCCTTGCCCATCAGGAACAGACCGGCCTGCACGAGCGCGTCGATACGGTCGGGGCTGGCCGCCTCGCCGGGCACCCAGGTGCACTGCTGGTCCTCCAGCTCCAGGAACGTGCCGACGTGCTTGACGCGACCCTGCTCGTAGCGGGCGGCGACCGGTTCGGCGCGCAGCTTCTTGCCCGCCAGGGAGGTGACTTCGCGGATCGGAACGGGCCCGGGTTCGAACAGGCATCCGTCGCACTCGTCGGGGTCGCGGCAGTCGGGGGCGTGTTCGCGCTGCATCTCCCGGTAGGCGTCGGTCATGACCTGCATGAGCCACTTCTTGCCCATGTTCGTTTCGATGATCAGCCAGGTGGCGCCTTGCTGGCGAAACATCTCCCAGGCGCGGCGGGCGGCGGCGTTGCCGACGAGCTTGCAGGTCCAGTCGGCCAGGACGTAGTCGTTGCCGTCGTAGCCCCGGCCGACGGCGAGCAGGCCGGTCTCGTCTCCGGCTCAAGTGGCGCCGGGGTCCATGGAGACGACGACCTGCTTGAGTTCGGGGAGGTCGGAACGCTTCACCCGATTGTTTTCGATCATGGGCCGGGTCCACAGGGCGCCCTCGATCTCTTCCAGCAGGTGCCCGTACAACTCCTGAAGCCCGGCCCGGGTGCCCTCGTAGAGCTTCTTCAGTTCTTCGACGACGTGCTTCGACAGGTTCATGATGTTGTCGAAGATCGAGCCGGTCGTGATGACCACGGTGCCGTCGGTCTTGTGCTGCCATTCGATCAGCAGCTTGATCGGCTTCGGGGTAGTCGTGACGACGGCGCGGGGATGGTCGTCGATCAGCGGGGCGCGCAGCGACGGCAGGATGCCCTCGTACCAGGCGGCGTACGTGTACCGCCACTTCGCCAGCTCGTCGGCCCACAGCCCGGCCAGGTTGAAGCCACGGCCGACGTCGGCGTTGTCGGCGCCCTCGAAGTAGATGAGCTGACCCGACGCGAACGTGATCATCAGCTTCGGGCTTTTGTTGTACGTGAAGTCGCGGCCCTTCTTCATCCCCATGCGGGCGAGGATGGAAAGGATGCCGGAGTTGCCCTCGATGCAGGCCGTGCGGCAGTCGTTGAGGGTTTCGGCGATGACGAGCCACTCGGTGCGCTGGCCGACCATGTCGACCGGGTGCTGGAAGACGCGGTCGAGGAGATCCTCGGCGCCGGTGCGGGTCTTGCCCCAGCCACGGCCGGACCGGATGAGCCAGACGAGCCAGTCGCCGGGCGGCCGGAACTGCTCGGGGCGACCGACCCACCACCAGGCGCCCTTCTCGATGTCGTCGAGGGTGTGGCGCTGCTGTGCGGCGAGCCAGCGGCGGCGCAGCGGGGCGGGGAGCAGGGCGAGCTTCTGTGCGGCGGACAGGCTCATGATCGAAAACTATCCGAGTAGGCCGCTTCCAGGGCTGGGACTCCCCTCCGCCCGTCGCGCGGTGCCCGGGGGGTGCCGGGCTGCCCGGCACGCGGCACACCCCCGGCCGCGCTCGCCATCACGGCCCCGGAGGAGGTGGGGACGGGAGGGCGGCGTCCAGCTCGGCGGCGACCTGCTCGTTGCCTGCCGTCAATTCTTCGTACCCGGCGGCGATCTGTTCCGGGCTCATCCGGGACACCATCGCATCAAGAGTGGCCATGATCTTGTTGTGCTGCACGCCGACCTCAACCCGTACTTCAGGGTTGCCGGTGTCGTCGGTCTTCGTGGACGCGGCCACGGTGACGGTCGTAGCCGACGAGGCGCCCTTGTTGAGGGTCTCTAGGCCGAGAGCGGCGCGCTCGATCTTCGCGGCGGTGTCGAGCATCAGGATCAGCGCGTGCGGGCTGATGTCCTTGATGTTGAGGGTTTCCAGCCGCTGCAGGGCGGCGGTCATCAGCTTCCCGGCGGCCTTGGCGTGACGCTTGGCCATCTCCTCACGGGCTTCCTGGAGGCGGATGGCGGTGATGCGATCCTGCTCGGCGTCCCAGAGGGCGGCGCGCTGAGCCCACAGGTTGTAGCGGGAGATCTTCGCGATGGTGGCGAAGGTCAGGGTGTTGTGCATCGCGGCGATCTGAGCGACGCTGCGCAGTCGGCCCATTTCCCGGTACATCTGGAACAGGCCGAAGTTGCGCTGACTCTCGCCGGGCTGCGAGACCCACGCATCGTGGGCGGGAGAGAGTTCGAGCTTCTTGCTCCCGCCCAATGCGTTGAGCGCTTCGGTGGTTCTGGTGTGATCGTTGCTTCCCCGGTGTCCCGGTGGGCGGCGTGTCATGTGATCTCCTCCTACGCCGCCCAGGATACGGGTTACCGGTGTAGCGGTCCGGGTGCGAGGTCGACGGGCGGGTTCGGCTTCCGCGAGCGGGGCAGGCGCGGCGTCGGCGCCCGCCACGACTCGTGCGCGATGGCGTTGGTCGCGGCGGTGTAGGCGCGTTCGGCGGCCTGCACCTCTTCCTGGTGGACCAGGGTCAGGGTGATCCCGGCCCGGCCGCATTCGCGGACCTGCTGCCGGGCCCGTTCCAGCTGAACGGCGGCTTCGTACCGGTCGATCATCTTCTCTCTGACGAGGCGCCCCCAGGCCATAGCGGCGGCGGCGCGTGCTTCAAGGTCGGGCATCGTCTTCTCCTCGTTTTTGATCATGGTCAGCGCCGGGCACCCCAGCGCATGCCACCCCGGACCGGCCGCGCGGTGAGGCGCTGGATCAGGTCGACGCCGTCGGCCCACAGGTCGGCGGCATCAGCGATGGCGGGCGGGATCTCGGCGGCGGCGATCCGGCGGCCGGTGAACCGGAAGATCAGGGCATCGGTGCGGCCATGATCGAAGGTGGTGTCGCCGTGCCATTCGTACAGGCACGCGTCGAATCCCCAGGGCATCCACGTGGACCAGACGACCTGGATGGGCGGCGACGTGTCGGGCGGCACGAAACCGGCCTGCTCGCCGTCGGCGGGACCGCCGGTGAGCAGGATCCGGGCGAGGTTGCTGGACGGGGTGTGCGGCCAAGCCCAGTTGGCCATGGTCATCCCTTCTTCCGGGGCCGGGTCGGCACGTCGTGGAGGCGGTCGTAGTGGTTTCTGCCGACGGTGAGCGCGGCGGGGATGCCGAGCCGGTGGCGGATGCGGATGACCGAGCGGCGGTATATCCCCAGCCGGTGGGCAATCTGTCCGTCCGAGTAGCCACGACGGGCGAGACGGCGGGTGGCTTCGGCGGCGTCGGCCGCCCGGATCGGCTCGCCCGGGAGGCGGTCATCCAGCAGGCGCTGAACGACCACCTCGTCGTAGGCGGCGTAGTCGGGTGGCTTCCCGGCCATCAGTGACTCCGCATGAAGTCGCGGGCCGTAGCCGGGCAGTCGATGGCGTAGGCCCAGCGGGTACCGAAGTACGTGGCGGAAAGGTCCGACATCCGCCACGAGAGGACTTTGACCCGGTGCCCGTGCAGGATGGCATGTGCGCGGGCCTGGCGCATCAGCCGGTCCCATTCCCTCGGGTTCATCCTTTGGCCTCTCGCTCGTTTTCGATCATGATCTGGCGGGGGCAGCGGGTGTACCGGCACGGGTCGTCCCGGAACACGTGCTCGTACGTGTCGGCGTCTTTGCGGTGGTGGAACGCCCAGTGCTTCAACCCGCCGGGGTGGCCGCAGGACGAGCGGACCCACCACGAGAAAGAGTCGTCGCGCGGTGAGTTCTGTTCCGGCGGCCACTGCCCGTCGGGCATGGGCCTTATCAGCCACGTGACACCGGCCGACGACGTCGGCGCGTCGGACCCGATCCACTTGCCGGAAGGGGCCGAAGCCCAGCTCTCCGAGGGGAGAGCCGGGCTCTGGCGTGCTTCGTTCAGTTCTCGTTTGGTACGGCGCTTCTCGGTCACTGCCAGGCGGGCAGGGCCGAGGTGCGGCGCCGCTGGTTGTAGAGGTTGGTGATCGCCCAGGCGATCTGGGTGGACAGGTTCCCGGACCGGGCGAGTTTCTGGCCCCGGGCGTAGCCGACGAGGGCGTCCGGGCCGCCCGGCGAGGCGGCGAGCCGCTGCGCGAGATCGGTCAGGTTGACGGCGCTGCCGTACTTGGCGAGCATCCGGCCGAGACCTTCGACCATGGCTCCCTGAACGGCCGCCGGGATGTGCCCGTAGGCGGACGTCAGGGTGGCGATGGTCGCGGCGGCAGCATTCGGGTCCAGGGCGTAGACACGCTCCAGGGCCCGGATGGCGGAGATCTTCCCGGTGGCGGTGCTGGTCGCCAGGGTCCAGCCGTTGTCGGTCAGGACCCGACTCAGGAAGAGGGATTCGGGGCGGCCCTCGATGCAGGCGACGAAGAACTGGTCGACGGGGGAGACCTTCTCGGTGGCGTTCAGCTTCCGGAAGAGGGCGGCTTCCTGCGGGATGCTGAGGCCGTGGTACTCGTTGGTCGTGATCAGGTCGGTGTATCCGGCGGCCTCGGCGGCCTCGTAGCGGTGCTGGCCGTCGATGATGTGGATGCGTTCGGCGGACCGGTACGAGGTGGTGAGCACGCCGAGGGCGGCCGGGGTGAAGTCGGCGGCCATCTTGGCGACACGGCTGCGCTTGATGGCGCGCTGGACCTGCGGGTCGACCCAGAGTTCGCCGACCTTGCGGTTGACGATGGTGTGGGTGACTTCGGCCGGGGGGTTGATCATGACTGGATGTGCTCCTTCATGCCGTTGATGACCTTCTCGATGTCCCGGCGGATCTTCATCAGCCGGGCGTGGACCGGCGCGACCTGTTCCGAGGTCAGGCCGGGGTTCGGGGTGCCGAGCTGGGTGAGGCCGTCGGTCAGGCCCTCCAGTTGCGGCAGGATGCGATCCCAGCTGGCCCGCTGCTTCGCGGGGGAGGCCGGTTCCGTGGGCGGCGCCAGGCGAGCCCGGGTGCTGCCGTTCGGGCGTTTGACGATGAGCGAGTCGTAGCTGGCCCAGATGCTGCTCTTACCCTCGTCCAGAGCGATCATGGCGGCGGCGGCACGTTCACGCCGGTCCGCCGGGAGAGCGGCGTCGTTGATCATGCGGTGGATCATGTGCAGGCGCGACGCGGTCGCCTCGGCCATGCCGAACGGCTCACCGAGAACACCCATCAGGTACTCGGCGGCGGTGCCCTTGTTCTTGGAGCGGCCCGCTTTGCGCTGGCCGAGTTGAGTCTGCTTGCGCAGCTCGACTCCCCGGCGCCGCGCTTCGTTGCGGCGCACGGCGGCCGCCGGTGCGTCCAGCTCGATCAGGACGTCCCAGAGGCGGCACATCTCCGACGGGAGCAGCGGGACGGCCAGGTGCTCGTTGCCGTTGTCCGAGAGCAGGCGCTTGGCCGCATCCTCGATCGTGTCGACGGTCACAGCGGGGATCGTGGTCCTGTTGAGCGACACGCAAGCGCGAAGGCGCCGGTATCCGGAGACCAGGGTCCCGTCGGACCAGATCGTGATCGGGATCAGCAGGCCCTCTTTCTCGATGCTGTCGATCAGGTCGGCGCTGGCCGCGTAGTTGGAGTTGGAGTCGTTGCGGATCAGCGGGACGTTCACGTCCGCGACAGGAACAGGCTTCTCGGGTCCCACGGGCGCCTTCTCTCGCAGTATGTCTTTCAGGGTTTTCACGGAAGGATTTCCAGCTGGCGGGTGTCGCCGCTGGGGGTTTCGAACCAGGCGACGGGAGTGTCGGGCCGGTCGGACGGGTCGGGGGCGTCGGCGGGCGGCTGGGGGGTGACGCTCTCCAGGAAGGTGCGGTCGTCGGGGCCGATCAGCGGGGCGGGTGGCATCGGGACGTCGACGACGGCCGTGGCGTCGCTGCGCCACGCGGGTTCGGCTACCGGCATGGGGATGACGCGGGCCTTCTTCTCGTCGTCGGTGAGCGCGGCGGGGATGCCGAGCCGGTGGCGGATGCGGATGACCGCAGGCGGGGCGGAGATGGGCCGGTACGGCTCGCTGACGTCCGCGAGGCGGTGTCGGCCTCGCTTCAGGTCGGCGGGCGTCTTCTCGCCGGTCTGGGGCCAGATGAGGGGCGTCCAGCGGTTCCGGGTGGACCAGACGGCCAGGGTGATGACGAAGATGGCGAGGTCGGCCATCAGCAGAGCGGGGGCGTGCCGGGCGATCAGGTCGAGCATGGTGGGCCTTTCCGGGGTGGGTCGTGCTGACGCCCATCAGCTTGCGCTTCTTGGCCCGCTCTGTCAACTGCAACCTTACAGCAAGATCCGGCCCTGGCGCTCACCGGGGGGTGCACCTGTATGCTCATGGCTAACGTTCACCCGTTACCGAAGGACACACCATGAGCAAGGTCAGCTACAAGACCCTGTGGCGGGAGGTCAGTGACGAGCGCGACCGCCTCGCAGCGGAAATCACCCGGCTGAAAGAGCGCATCGAGCACATCAACGGCCTGATCGCCGCAAGCCGCAACGACCTGGCCGAATCCCGGCCGCTCGTCGACCTCGCCGGGATCGCCCGGCACATGCGGGCCGCCCGCTACACCCCGCAGCAGTGGTCCCAGCGTGGCCTGCTGCCGCCCGTCGACTTCCCCGAGATCAAAGAGCCGCTCTGGTACGCGGCCACCGTCCGGGATCAGTTCGCCATCCCGACCGGCAGGCCCTGGTACGACCACCCGGAGGACGTGCCGGAGGATGCGCCCGAGGCACTGTCCCCTGTAGCCTGACAAGGCAAAGAAAAAACGCCCCGGGCGGCAACCCGAGGCGTCGAACCATGTTCATGCGTTCCGCAACGCACCCCGAAGTCTACCGACGGCATACAGCCGGGACAACTTCGCAGGGTGCCCTGTTCAAATGAGGCACCAAATGAACGCTCGAATTCAGCGCATCGCAGCACCCGTCGGCTACGTGGGCATCGACAGGGAGCTTTTCTCCAGCCTCTCGCTGCAAGCAGGCGGGATGGTGATGTGGTTTTTGACTCTCCCCAGTCAGGAGGAGGTCGCCATGGAGCGTCTTGTGGCTGCCGGGCCTGACGGCGAGAACGTCGTGCGCGAAATTGTCCAGGAGCTGATTGAGCAGGGATGCCTGCGTGAAGCAGTGGGCCAGGACGGTATCTCCACGTACGCCCTGATCACCAAATGAGCACGATCCGTCGCGGCCCCCTGCCGACTGACCACTTCACAATCATCTCCAACGCCTGGACGCGGGATGCCGCGCTGCCATGGGAGGCACGTGGCCTGCTGGCGTGGCTTGCTGGACACACAGAGAGCCACAACATCACCGAGGAGACCATCGTCAACGCGGGACCTGCTGGCGTCCGCGCCGTCCGGTCGATGATCAAGTCCCTGGAAGATGCCGGATATCTGCGGCGCGACCGCACGCCGATCCTGACCGGCGGATCGACCGTCGACTACGTCCTGACCGACCCCGGAGAGTGCCGCAACAGCACCCTCCCGAGGGTGCTGCAACAGCACCCTCGGGCTGACCAGGGAAAACAGGCCGAAAACGGGGAAGATCCGCAGGTCAGCCCGAAGGTGCCGCAACAGCACCCTCGTTCCTCATCAGAAAACCAGAAGAAGAACAAAGAGACTTTGTCTCTTGGTCGCGCTCCGCGCTCCGCAACAGCGACACGTGTTCCAGACGACTTCATCCCGACGCAGCAGCTGCGGGACTGGTTCGCCGCCGAGAGGCTGCACACCGTCATCGACGCCCGGACCGAGCACGAGAAGTTCATGGACTACTGGCGGGCCGAACCCGGCGCCCGTGGCCGCAAACTGGACTGGCCCGCAACGTGGCGCCGCTGGATGCGCACCGCTGCCGAGCGGGCCTCCCGGTACGGCAACCGCCCCGTGTCCGCCCCGCCCGGCACGTCGGTGATGCCGTCGGCCGGTGCCCCGTACCGCCCCAGCACCACCGATCAGAAGATCGCCCAGACGCTTGAACTGGGACGCCGTTTGCAGATGGAGGAGGACGCACGCAATGAATCTTCAGGAAGTCACTAACGCGCTTGGCTTGGCCCAGGCATTTGACAACCGGACCGTCGGTGAGGGCAACGTCAGGGCCTGGCATGCCGTCCTGTCGAAGCTGGACGGGGCCGACGTGATGGAGGCCATCCGGCGCCACTACCGGACCGAGTCGGCGTGGATCATGCCCGCGCACGTCGTCCGCATCGTTGGCGAGATCGACCGGGAGCGGGCGAAGGCCGCCCGGCAGTGGGCGCCCGGCCAGTACGGGATCCCGAAGGACGAGGCGCTTCCGGAGATCGAGCGCGTCGTCCGCCTGACGGCCGACGACGTGTCGCCCGCTGTCCTGGATCTCCTGTCGCAGCTGCGGGCCGAGCTGCCGGACGTGGACCGGTCGAAGCTGTTCCCGCGTCAGGCGTACTGGGAGCAGCAGCAGCGGACGTTCGCTCGGCCGGACGCGGCGGCGAACCCGCTCTATCGGTTCACCGCGACCGCCGACGCGAAGCGGATCCTGGACGAAGCGGAGCGGGACGAGACGATCAGGCTGGAGGGGCTGGAGACCGCTCTCGCTGAGTGCCGGACGAACGGGCCGCACGACTCCGGAATCCACATCGTGACGTGCCCGGTGGCAGTTCATTGCCACTGCAAGGGTCTCGACCTTCCCCACGCTCCCGGTCTGCGCGGGTGCGTTCAGGGACCGGCATGACCGCCATCGGGGAGAACGGGCGCCTCGCGCCCGGCGAAAGCTGGCAGCGGGCCATGGACCACGTCGCGCAGCAGTTCGCGCGAGGGGCCAAGCGCCGGTACCGGGTGGAGGCACGCCTCGTGGAGCCGGGCTGGTGGGCCTACAACGCGGTGAAGCTCCCGAAGGACCGGCCCGGCCTCGCAGCCACGGAACCGCTGCCGATGACCCAGGAACGGCTCGATGATCTCGCCGCGCAGCTGCCCCGGTGCGCGGCGAGGGCCAAGGGGAGTCACGGCGGCGGGTCGAAGGTGGCGTATCCGCGCGAAAGGCTGGCGCGGCAGGCGGCCGATTTCCTTGGGCAGAGGGCCTACCCGTGCCCGTTGCCTGCCCCGGCGATCGGTGAGCACTGGCATACGACGTCGGAGGGCGGGCGGCGGCGGGCTTGATCGTTGCGCGGCGGCACGATTGGTGTATGCTGGGAGCTGACAGTCAATCACGGAGGTACAGATATGACCGAGCACCCCACCCTTGCCGCCGCGCTCGCCGCGATGCAGGCCCAGCTGCCGAGGATCCGAAAGACCGAGACCGCGAAGGTCACCGGCGACGCGAAGAACGGTGGCAAGGTCAGCTACTCGTACGGGTACGCCGGGCTGGACGAGGTCGTCGAGACCGTTCTCCCGGCACTCGGTGAGCACGGCCTGTCCGTCACCGCGAAGACCGCCATCAGCGAGATCGCCGGGTTCGTGCTGGAGGTCAAGTTGATGCACACGTCCGGCGAGAGCGAGATGGGCGTGTGGATGCTGCCGGACCCCCGCCGGGCCGGTGCGCAAGAGATCGGTTCGGCCATGACTTACGGCCGCCGGTACCTGACCCTGTCGCTCACCGGGACGTTCCCGGGCGGCGAGGACGACGACGGCGCGAAGGCACAGGCCAGTCACGTGCGAGGCGGCATCAGCCCGGAGGAGTTCGAGAACCTCCCCCGCGAGCGGCCCCAGCGCCAGCAGCAGCAGAACGCGCCGACCAGCCCCGCCGCGCCGCCCGCGAAGAAGGTGTGGACCGACGACGAGGTGCTGGAGCAGCACGCCAAGCTCGACTCGCTGGAGCTGGACAAGGCCGGATCCCTGTACGACTGGATGGCCTCCCGCGACCTGCACGTCCGCAAGGTCGGCACCCTGACCGAAGAGGGCGTGGAGCCGGTCAACGCGACCACGCGCCTCGCGATCCGGCTCGCAACCATCGCGCTCGCCGAGGACACCAGCATCGAAAACCTGTCCTGGATCCGCGAGTTCGCCGACGGCCGGGGCCTGCTGAAGACGCAGGTGTCCCCGAAGTCGAACCTCGACCAGTGGCTGGCCGAGCAGCGGAAGATCCGCACCGACGTGGAGCTGGCCAAGTCGGAGACGGCACAGGCCATGCGGTCGGCGGCGGCCGATAGCTGGGACGACGACAAGCACCCGCAGCCGACGCCCGAGCAGGACGGATCCGATCCGTCGTGAAGATCATCAAGGATAAGGACCTGAAGGACGTGATCGGGCTGTACGTCAGCAGCGGTCTCACCCTGATCAGGGACAAGAACCATCAGGTGTGGCGATGCCCGTGCGGCCACACACAGGTCGTCCTCAGGTGCTCCCCGTCCGGGGGGCGAGGCGACAAGAACGCCAAGGCACAGCTGAAGCGCACCCTGCGGGAGTGCGCCGAACGCAAGCAGGAGGAGAAGGCGGCATGACTGAACAGACGACGGGCGGCGCCATCACCGGCGCCGCCCCGGCGGCCGGGATGACGAACGCGGAGAAGCTCGTCGCTCTCCAGACGTACAACAAGGCGCTCAAGCCGATGGAGGAGCACCTCCGGGCCGCCACCCTCACCGACATGCAGGACGCCCGCGCGGAACGGGTCGGCGCGTACCTGCCCGGGGGCGAGAAGATCGGCACGGTCGGCGTCAACGCCGGGCGCAAAACCGCCCGGGTCACCGACGCCCGCGCCGCCCTCCTGTGGGCGATGAACAAGTACCCGGACGAGATCACTCGCATCGTCAACCCGGCGTTCCTGAAGGCGCTCACGGACTATGCCGCCCTGTTCGCCGAGGCCGGGGAGCCGGGTGTCGACCCGAAGGACGGCGAGTTGCTGGACTTCATCCAGGTGCAGCAGGGCGCCCCGTACGTGACGGTGACGACGACCAAGGAAGGCGTCGCGCACATGACCAAGCTCGCGCACGGCTTCGCCGGGATGCTGGAGACCCCGGCCAAGCGGACCCCCGCGTACGACTCCGACTTCGCGGACCGGCTGGAGAACGGGGCGTACGGGCAGTGAGGCAGCAGCAGTCCGAGGTCGTCGTGAAGGTCATCGCCGAGATGTCCGACGAGCTGCGGGTGGTCTTGGAGGACATCCGGGCACGCCTGATCAAGACTGCCGGATCGCCCACGCTCCAGCCCGTGCCGCTCTGGCGGGGGCCGATCCGCGAGGACAGGCCCGCGCGGCCCGCTGAGGCGGCCGTGAAGGCGTCCATGCCGGAAGCCGTAGCACTGGGGCAGCGTCAGGCCCTCGCGGCGTTCCTGGGCGTCCTGGATGGCCACATCGAGGGCACCTGGGACAACCACGTGGCGTTGGACCACCGCAACGAGGGGCGCGGCGAGGAGTGCTGGACCCGCTTCCACCCGGCCGACATCCGGAACATGGTCAACGACGCCGCCCGCGCAGTCGGCATCCCCGAATTCGTGAAACCCAAATGGCCGCGTGAGGACAACCCGGGCGGGATTCCCGAATGAAGCCGCAGCGCAAGATCCTTCGCTGGGATGAGCCGCCGAACACGTACGTGCCCGTCGCCCGCAAGCAGGCCGGATCGCAGTGGGACGCGGTCGCGGCCACCCTGCGGGCCGAACCCGGACGGTCGGCCGTCATCTACGAAGGATCCCGGTCGGCGGCCACCGGCATCGCGTCGGTCGTCAACGACGGCCGGACCAAATGCTTCACCCCCGCCGGGTCGTTCCGTGCAACCCTGCGGACCGTGCCCGGAACCAAGACCGTAGAGGTCTACGCGAAACACGTTGGAGGAGAAGAAACATGAACAAGACTCGCGCCGCCGCGACCATCGCCACCCTGGCCGCATCCATCGGTCTCGCCGGGGCCATCGCCTGTGGCAGCGGCGGCGGCGACACCGGCGTTCCGTACGCCACCAGCAGCACGACCCAGCCCGCCGCCTCGGCGTCGGCCGCCCCGGCCGCCAAGAAGGCCACCACGAAGCCGGTCAGCGTGGAGCAGGCCAACGCGGCCAAGTCCGCCGAAAGCTACCTCAGCGGCAACTCGTCGTTCTCCCGCAAGGGCCTCATCGGGCAGCTGAAGTACGAAGGGTTCTCGGTCAAGGCCGCCACGGCCGCCGTCGACTCGCTGCACGTCGACTGGAACGAGCAGGCCGCGCTCTCCGCGCAGAGCTACCTGGACATGGGCGGCTTCTCCCGCAAGTCGCTCATCGGGCAGCTGAAGTACGAGGGCTTCACCCAGTCGCAGGCGGAATACGGGGTCAAGAAAGCCGGGCTGTGATCGCCCGGTCGCGGCGGCACCGGTTCGGTCGGCGGCGCGTCGGCGTGGTGCTTCGGCCCCGCCGGACCGCCGTCGACCGGACCGGCCCGGTCCACGTCACGCTGACCCTGTCGTACGGCATCCGGCCCATGCCGCAATCGTTTTTGATCATGCCCGGGGATAGTCAGCTCGCGCTCATCCCCGCCGTCCACGAGACCGCCAACGGCCGTGAGGTCGTATCCGTTCCCGTCGTCATCAACGTCCGCGTAGCCTGATCGCATGAAGCTCGCCGCCCTCGCCGCCGACCTCGGGTACGCCCTGCGGGCCGCCGTCACACCGAAAGGCGCGGCAGGGGCCGGGAAGCTGGACGCGTACTGGACCGAAGGCGAAGGCGCCGCAAAGATCCGGTGGGCCGAACCGTGCGCGTTCTGCCGCTGCAAGACGCACCTCGGGAAGTACATCCACGGCAACAGGCTGGACGGGCACTGCGCGAACCTGGAGAAACGGGCCACCGGCCACTGGCCGAACCCGGAACACTCCCGCACGAAGCACTGCCCCTGCTGAGATGAAAACGAGCCCCGCCGGGCTGACACACCCGGCGGGGCTTTTCCTTGCCCGGCGGTGTATGCTGTGAGCAGACAGAGGGAGGAAACGTGACCTACACGACCCAGGGCCTGATGAGCCCCGCCGACATGGCCGACCACCACGCCCTGCACGACACCGGCATCTATCCCAGCTGCCCCGGCCACTACGAAGAACCGGGCCCGCTGGCCTACTGCTCGGTGGCCGACGACTGCCCCGGCGACGATGAGCCCGACAGCTACGACGTGGAGGTCGCGTGACCTTCGAAGCGGCCAAGGCCCTAGCTCAAGCCCGCTCAAACGGCTTCTGTGAGGGCTGCGGCTTTTCCGGACCCCTGGACCCGCACCACCGCATGACCCGTGGCTCCGGGGGCGTACACGGCGCGGCGGCGGCCGATTCCAACAACGTGCGCAACCTGCTGATGCTGTGCCGGGTCTGCCACGACTACACGCTCTCTGACGCCGGGGCGTGCATCGCCATCGGCTGGGTGGTCGAGCGCCGATCCGGAATCGACCCACGTGAGGTCCCCGCCCGGATCTACACCATCAACGGCCGGGGATGGTGGGTTCTCACCGAGGATGCCGGATACCAGTGGGATGACGTGGCCAACGCAGACCCCTGGTTCGAGCTGAAGTACAAGATCGAAAACGAGGAGGCTTAAGGCCCGAGCAGCGAGTAGGCCGCGATCTTGACCTGAGCTGAGTCGGCATTCAGCAGCAGCTGAGGACCGTAGAAGTGGATCGGGAACGGGCCGACGATCTGCACACCGGACGCCGCCACCGGAACCGTGAAGGGGCGTGGACCAGCCGTCAGGCCGTCCACGCCCCTTTCGACTTGAACCGTCAACTGATGGGTAGCCGCATCGCCGGAAACGACCGCGAGGAACGTGAAGCCGTCGTTCGTGACCGCGTTCCCGTTCGTCACATCCCCGGCCGTCGTCGGCGTCGGGAACGGCACCAGCGCCGTCCGGCCGACAACCGTCGAAGCGATCAAGGTGCGTCCGGCCATCAGGACCCCGTTTCAGGTAGCAGCAGCAGCGGGTATCAGGATGCCATGTTTGCCCTGATCGCAGCGATCATCTGGTTCCTGGCCGCCTTCGGCGTGCACCTCGGCGGCATCAACATGCTTCTGTTCGGCCTCGGGTTCTTCGGCCTGCACTTCGCGTTCACGTGGGGGCTGCCGGTCGCCGCTCCGTGGGCGAACCGGCAGCCCTGATCCGTCAGTACCTTGACGGGGTGAGCGGCACCAGGGGGCGCCCCTCGTTGTCCTTCGGGTTCGCGACCGGCGTCACCTGCGTCTTCGCGATCGCCGTCAGCAGCACCTGCAGCAGGGCCGCCGCCACGTTCACGTACTGCGCGGCCCGGCCGGTCAGGGTGCCGCTCGTGTTCAGGTAGACGAGCACGGCCAGGACCGTCGTGCCCCAGGTGATGATGCTGGCCAGCGGATACCGCTTGAAGAAGGGCATGTCAGCTCCCCGCGAGGATCTGGCCGACGGCCTTGGCGCGGTCACCGAGGGCGGCCCGCAGCGCGGCTGCGACCTGCGCGGCCGGAGTGTTCGGGTCGGACAGCGAGTTGACCCACTTCTCGATGACGGACAGCCGCGCGTCGACCGTCACGTACCGATCGTTCGCGGCCGACGCCTTGTCGTCGCCCCGGGCTGCGAAGATGACCGCGAGCTGGAGCAGGGTGGCGGCGGCCAGCTTGTCGCCCGCCTTCCTGCCGATCTCCTTGGCCGTGTCGGCCGTGAGCGTGATCATGTCGGAATCGAGTGCCATGTCGTCGTCTCCTCCCAGCAGCCCCCACGGGCTGGTGTCGGACTCCTGTGCCGTCGTGTACCGGGCGCTGAAGTGGGCGTGGTTGGTGTGCGGGTCGGCAGTTCCGGTGTAGGTCCGCCACCGCCAGTTGTCGATGTCGCGGTTGGCGATCTTCCGGTTCCAGATGACGTACTGGAGCCGGTCGTCCCGGCCGTCCTTGTGCCGGGCCACGATCCCCTTGATCGCGGCGTCGAACCATGCCGGGCCGCCGGGCCACGGGCCCGCGCTGTCGATGTCGAGGGCGTGGACCTCGTTCTTGCTGTCGGCGTCGCGTCCGCGAAGGACGTTCGAGTCCTCGTCGGGCGTGTGGTCCGACGAGGACGTGTGTGCGCCGTCACCGATCGCGCCGTCCGCGCCCTTGCGGCGGCCAGGCGCAACGATGTTGAACTCGGTACGCAGTCCCACCAGGCATGGAACCAGGATCCAGTCACTCACGTGGCGTTCTCCTCCCTGTCTGCTGCAACCATACGCTCGGCGGCGTTCTGATCCCGGCGGCCCTTCAGCTGAAGATCGAAAACGAGCCAGCTGCGCCACGCCAAGACGATCGGGAAGCCGACCGCGAACGTCAGCGTCCGAGTCCACACGAACCACGGCGGGTCGAACAGGTGCGCGACCGACCACATGTCCAGCACCCATGCGATGACGAGCATGTACCAGAAGACGTGCCAGCCGCCCCGGGACGCCCAGAAGCGGGCCATCAGGGCGAAGCCCAGGAATCCGATCGTGGCGATCACGGCGGAGAGGTAGAGGCCGAACGTGCCGACTTCCTGTGGCGTCATTTGTTTCCTCGCAGAATGCTGTCGATCATCGGGCCGAAGTGGTTCTCACTCCGCAGCTTCTGGAGCCTTTCGGCCGCTGCATCTACGCGAGGGGTCAACGCCTCCACCCTGCGGTTCTGTTCCTGCGCGCGGTCGCGGATGGCTTCGGCCGCCGTCACCGCATCACTTGAACGTTCAACTGCGCGACGCCATGGCCGCCACCACGTCATGACCCGCCCCGATTCCGGGCCCGCGACGCGCTGTCCCGCAGCGCCTGAAGCACCCGTTCCTGATTCTCCGCCAGCACCATCAGCTTCCCTAGCATGTCCACCATCGCTTCGAGGGACCTAGTATTGGCTTCGGTGCCCGCTTCGGATACCTCGGCACGCTTTTCTTCGCTTTCTCGCAATTGATCCGCAACCGTGCGCGGCACGAGGTTGCCTCGCAGCACGTTGTAGAAAACCGCGAGGACAGCTGCAAGCAGCAGGCCGATCAGAACCCAAGGCAGATTGTCTGCGTTGACTTGTATCATTTCGCCCCGTTCTTTTAACCCCTTACTGGCAGCATCCTTTCATAAGCATCTAAGTGATCAGGGAACAGACGGAAGCGCGACCATCATCAATGAGATCGACGGCGGGATCACCGTGTTCGTGTTGAACGGGCCAGCCGGAGAGCCCGTCCACAACTCCTTAAGCTCCAGGAAATCACCCGCGCTGAGGCGCCACATCGACAAGACCTGATTCCATACCTGGCCCTGCTGCGCGGGCAGCGGCTGATACTTCGACGACTGCACGCCCGGCGCCGCTGACGCCCCGTTGAGTGCGACCGTCACCTGCAACGTCGCCGGGGTGCTGAACGGCGAGGTGGCGTTGATACTGCCTACCCCGTTGGCCAGCACCACACACGCAACCGGGGCGGTCAGACGTGTCGGCGCTGACGCGTTCCACCATGCCCCGTTGGACAGCGGGCTGTTCGGGCCGTTGTCCGTGAAGATCGTGTCGAACGTGATGGTGGTCAGTGTCGCCTTGGTGACGCTCTGCACGGCCGCGCGGCGGGCGATCACCGACGAGAAGCGCGAGAAGTCGGCGGCCAGGTTCGCGGTCTGTACGAACGCCTGGTCGATGTCGGACCCCATCGACTGCACGTCGGCCGGGTTCACGACGTCGGACGCCCACGGGTAGCGGATCCGCTGGAAGGGGGTCAGTCGCATCCCCATCAGATCACCGGCCCGAGATACATGCCCCACAGGCGGGAGCCGGACGCGATGTTTTTCGCGGTGGCCCCGGCGACCCTCATCGAAACGTTCACGCTGGAACGGTAGACGGAGGCCATCGCGTACACGTTGAGGGCTTCGCCGCTGGTGTTGCTGTCGTCGTTGCGCTGCCAGAAGACGGTGTCGGTGTAGACGCCGGTCACCGGGTCGGCCGACGAGGTCGTCAGCTCCGCGATGATCATGTCGTTGACGGTGGGGGTGGCCGCTTCGGCGACGAGGAGGTCGGCGCCGAACAGCCACCAGGAGGGTCCCTGCGCGTTCGGCTGGATCCAGGAGATCGCCCCGGCCGTCAGCCCGCCGGTGTTGTCCCACTCCACGGCGTCGTTCGTCAGGTACGCGGTGCCGTTGGTGACGTTGCTGCCCGCCGACGTCGACCGCCCGATGAAGCTCGGCCTGCCCAGGAAGGCGCGCAGCGGGGCCTGCCCGGCGCGCAGATCCGTGTCGATCGCCGTGGCCAGGCGGAACGTGTCCTGCACGTCCAGGAAGTCGGATGTGAGTGGGTACGGATATCCCTGAGTGGTGGTCGTCCCCGTCATGCGAAGTAGTCCGAAATCTTGAAGGCGGACAGGGCCGCGTATTTGACCGTGTAGGTGGCCAGGGTGTTGCTGAATACGACGTTCGACGTGACCGTCACGGTCGATGCCGGGTCCGTCGAATAGCAGAGGTACGAGACGCGCCCGGATCCGCCCCGGCCGTTGTCGTTGGCGTTCGTCGCGTTGATCCTCATGTTGATGCGCGGGCCGCCGCCGAATCCCGGGCCGCCCGTGATCTGCAGCTGCCCGTCAGTCAGGCTGAGGACACCCTGCATCTCGAATTCGAACTGCACCATCCAGATCCCGGTCGGCAGCAGCAGCGACGTCGGGACGTAGCCGAGATTGGTGGACGTGCCGATGTTGAATTCAGTCGTGTTGTAGACGGGGTTGTACGAGCCCGTCGTGGGGCTGACCGTGAAGTTGGAGGCGCTGACCCGCACGCGCGGAAACAGCCCGGCGAGGGAGATGCGCGGATCGAGGGTGGTCATGGCCGCGTCGGCACCGACGGCCAGGGACTGGATGACGGTCTGCTGCGGGTATGCGACGGACGGGTCGGCGCACATCGGATCCGTCCCGGCGGGAATCGCCAGGCCGTACGTCTTCGCCACAACGTTTTGGATCTTGGCGGTGATCGTTCCCGGACTCGCCTGCTCGTCCCGGGCGAACGGCCCCGCCTGGTTCCCCGCCACGTACTGCGTCAACGTCGCATCGGTCGCCGTGGCCATCCAGCCACCCGGCTCCGTGCCGCCCACCACCCACAACTTGCTGCGCAGCACATGGGCCTGCAGCGCGTTCGACCAGAACGACACCACCCGCAGGTTGTAGACGACGTTTGCCACGTACGTGAGACCGGTCGCCACGGTCGCCACCGTCGAAAGGCCGCCGCCGACACCCTTCGAGAAGCGCAGCGAGATCGCCCCGCCCGTGGCCACCAACATCGTCGCGTTGTAGTAGTTGTTGACGTCGGCCCGCTTGAAGATGAACCCGACCGTCATCAGGTTCGACGCCGGGATGCCCGTCAGCGACACCTGGCCGGTGATGTCGATGTCGGTCGTCTGCCGGTCGACCCATCCGTACCGCTCGGCCGTCGCCGTCGGCAGGATGTTGGCCGTGCCCGGGGTGACGCTGTACTGCGACGCGGTGCCCTGCAGGCTGTACACCTGGCCGGAGGTGGCCGTGCCGAATCCGCTGGCCACAGTCCGGTTGAAGTTGTCGTTGTAGCCGGTGATCATTTCGCCTCCCTCCGGTCAGGTCGAATCGCTTCTTACGGGTAGACGGGCCGAGTCTCGTCGATTCCCACCGAGGTCAGAGACGGCGTTCCGCCCCACTGAGCGGAGTGATTCAGCAAGACGTCGCTGCCCTCGATCAGCTGCGCCAGCTCGATGATGTCGGCATCGGACGGGTTGGTGTTGGTGAACCCGGCCTCGATGACCATTCCGACGCCGGGCCCGATCCCATCCTCAAAATCCATGCGGATCTTCATGCGTTCTCCTCTGCTACCGGGGTGTCGCCACCCACTCGATGTTTCCAGTGAACGTGGCCGACGTTCCGTCGCCCGAGTAGAGCCAGATATTGAAGGTGCTGAGCGTCGTGTTGTAGGCGCGACAGCTCCACTTGACGGCCGTCGACGCGTTCAGGTTGGTCGTCACGATCGGAATGGCCGAGAATGTGGCGCCCAGCGACACCGTCGCGATGATGAGGTTGTTCGCTGCGGAGACAGAGAACGGCGTGATTCCGGTGATGACCGCCTTCGGCTGCGGGCCGAGGCTTGTACCGATGGCGCCGAGGATCAGCCACGACGAGTCCTGCCGGAACACGGCGACCACGTCACCGACGTACGGGGAATACGTGCTGATGCAGCCGACGCCGGAGGAGATCCGGCCGCCGGACACCAGGATCGTGATGACACTCCCGGACACCGCGACGATCGTGGCCGTGCGCATCCCGTTCGGGATCCCGGCCGTCTTCTGCGTCTGCGCCGCCAGCTTGTTACTCACGCCGTCACCGGCGCGTAGGCACGCAGGTTCAAGGTCATGTCCCCGTCCTCCCGCAGCGGCAGGGTGAACCCCGTGATCACCTGCGTGTCGGCGGCCCCGTCGGCCCGCACCGTCACCAGGTCCCCCAGCTCCAGCGAGGCGTCCGGAACGATCGTCAGCGGGTCCCACACCTGCGTGATGGCCTTCGACTGCCTCAGCAGGCTCTGAGCGGCGGCGAGGCACTGCGACTGCGACATGGCGATCTGGTTCTGGACCAGCAGCGGCTTGCGGCCGAAGTTGCCCAGGAAGTACGTCGGCGAGTTCGGGTCGACGTCCCGGACCGTCGCATAGACCGGCGGCGTGCCGTCCTGACGCTCGGCGGTGAAGACGACCGAGTTGTAGACGTTGGTCCGCGACACCGTGATCGTCCAGTCCGCGATCGTTCCCTGCACCCCCGGGGCGGCGTTCAAGCCGTCGACGAGAGTGATCGACGCGGTCTGTCCGGGCTTCGTCCACGGGGTCAGGCGCTGCACGAACGAGCCGTCAGCGAGCGGATACCAGGTCATGGCGGCGGTCGCGGACATGTCGTCCAGAGCCCCGGCCCGGTCCGACTGCCACACCACCGGGGCGATCTTCAGGCCGGTCAGGTCGGACGTGCCGAACGTCGCGTCGTCGAGGGCGCCACGCACCAGCCGCCGGAACTCGGTGCTGATCGAGTTGGCCGGGTTCGACTGCTCCGGCGTTTCGAACAGCGCGTCGACGACGTCGGCGGAGAGGTCGTTCGCGGCGACGGACACCTGCCCGTTACGGCCCATGGAGACGGTCTCGATGCGACCGTAGAAGACGGGGAAACTGACGATCGACCCGTCGCCGTAGATGATGCCCCGGTACGAGCGGAGACGGTTCCCGAACGGCGTCAACAGGCCGCCTGTATCGATCGCTCCGGACGCGGTGAGCGGAAACCAGGACCGGTCCACCGACAGGGACAGAACACGCGCCACGCGGCTGCTGAGGGTCGCCCTGACGTTGCCGTCGATGAACGGCAGGCCCGCCTGCAGAACGTTGCCCTGCCGGTCGAGGACATCCGTGCGCGTGTAGACGATGTGCGACCGGGACAAGGCGTCCCGGTACTGCGCGTCCAGACCACCGGCCCACACCATCAGGCAGCCGCCCCGTCGAGGACCTGAATCCAGGTGAGCCCGGCCGTATTGACGGCCGCCCACGTCTTGCACACGTCCTGCCAGCGGGCACCCACCGTGCCCTGCATCGGGCCGCCCGGCGACGCGACGGACGCGAACGGCAGCGAGAACACCCGGATCGGGAACCGGTGATCCGGCAGGACCCGGGCCACGTTGGTCGTACCGATCGACAGGTAGCGGGGCGGCACCCCGAACTCGGCGGGGACCTGGAACAGCAGCGGCGACCCCAGGTGCAACGCCACGTTCAGCCGGTCCCTGTCGGCCAAGGTCCGCGACACCAGCGTCAGCGTCGACGTGACGGAGCTGCGCACCTTGGCCACCGTGATCAGCTGCGACTGGTTCGCGATGTTGAACGTGGACCCGTTCGCGGCCCGCTGCTCCTGATCCATGCTCTGGAAGAACACGCCCTCGGTCGGCGTACACAGCGGGTTCGGGTCGAAGTTGAAATCCACCTTCACGTTGTTGCCGGGCCGCAACGGGTCCTTCAGCCAGGACGCGCCGAGGGACTGCACGGTCGCCCCGGCCGACTGCGCCGAACCGGCCACGTTCGTGACCGCCGCCGAGAACACGGACAGGACGACCCCGGCCGCCGGAGTGCCGTTCATCTGAATGAACGGCTGCGCGAACGCCGTGTTGGCCGGGGCGACCTGCGTCGTCGAGTAGGTGGCCTGCGCCAGCACGGTGACGCTCGTCGACAGGGTCGACAAGACGGCCCCGGCCGCATCCCGGAAGATCATGCCGAACGTGACACCGGTCGACACGGAACAGCCCATGCTGACGGTGAACGTGAGCGACGGGCCGGGCGTGGCCGGAATGCTCTCGGCCCGGACGGTAGGCGTCGCCGCGCCGTCAGCGATGACGGCGAGCGACCACACCCCCGCCCGCGACGACCGAACCTGCGTCAGCACCGCCGACGACGTCGCATACCACGGGTCGGCGTACCCGCCGGAGAACGAGGAGGTGGCGTTCAGCGTTACCGACGGGGCGACCGCCTGGTAGTAGAACGCCTGGTCAAGGGGGGCTTCCGTGTCGTACAGGACGGCCTTGTACCCGGCCTGCATCGGCGCGTACGGCAGGCCGGAGATCGTGGTCGACGACCCGTGGCCGCGCACGGCCGTGGCCGCACCAGTCACCGCGTCGACGCGGGTCACGTACACGTACGGGGCGTCGATGTCCGTGAAATCCAGATCGAGCCGGACGTGCGATTTCGCGTTGTCGGCGGTCGCCGTGATCGTCGACACCCGTCACCTCGTCCCGTAAGCCAGCTCGTTTGCCTGACCGTCAAGCTTCTTGTCGATCCGCACGTCGAGGATATCGGTGATCTCCCGAGTTCCCAGGTAGACCTTGACGTTCGGCATCTCGGAGTGACCGGCGCGAGAGCCGAGCATGTCGAGCAGGCCGGTCTTCTGCGCGACCCGGGCGGCGGTCGCCGGGTTCGACATCGGGATGACCGCCTCCTTGCCCGCTTCACCGACGACGGCGAGGGTCGGGGAGGTGATCAGGCCACCGGATGCCAACAGGGGGATGTTGGGCAGGCCGATGTGCACGGCCGCGCCAACCCGGTTGATGCCGGAGTTGAACCCGGCGATGACCGAGTTGATGCCGGACTTCAGACCGGACAGGATGTCGTGGCCGACGTTGCGCATGAAGCCGGAGATCCGCCGGGGCAGGGCCGAGACGAAACTGACGATCGCGTCAGCACCCTGGCGCACCTCGCGCTTCGCCCAGTCCCATGCGGTACGGAACGCGCCGCCGATGATGTTGGGGAGGCGGTTCATGAAGTCAGCGATCTTGATGGGGAGCTTCACGAACGTCCAGATCACAGCCGTGACAGCCGCATCGAGGACAGCCTGCCCGGCCGCGAACGCCATGTTCCACAGGGTGACGAAGAAGCCGCCGATGGCCTTGATGGCGTCCCAGATCTTGCCGGGCAACAGGATGATCGCGGCCAGGATCAGACCGACCCCGAAGCCGATGGCCTGCCCGGCCGCGACGAGCGCGTCCGTGAACAGATTCCACAGCATCCCCGGGAGCGCGGACAGGGCGGACCAGATGGCGCCCGGGATCGCCGCGAAGAACCCCGGCAGGGTGACGGTGAACCAGTTCCCGATCGACTTGCCCACGTCGGAGATCCAATGCCAGATCCCGACGAAGAAGTCCTTGATGGCACCCCCGGCGGACTTCAGCGCGTCGGACACCACCGACCAGTTCTTGTAGATCAGGTACGCCCCGGCCGCGATCGCGGCGACCGCCAAGACGATCCACGTGATCGGGTTGAGGCCCGCAACGATCGCCTCATAGATGGCCACGACCTGCAAGGCACTCTTGTAAGCCATCCATGCGACCACGGCCGCCGCCAGCAGGTCCGGGTGCTTACCCAGCCACTCGGCCGCGTCCTGCAAGTACGGGGTGGCCGCCTTCAGGGCATCGGTCAGGCCACCCGCGAACGTCTGCGTCAGCGTGGCGATGGCGGGCAGCAGCGGCGTGACGATGGCCAGCATCGCCGCCAGGGCCACGTTCATCAGGGTGAACAGGGACACCAGCGTGTCCTGCCCGTCCGCCGACTTCAGGAAGTCGTCGATCATCGTCACCAGGGTGCCGAGCACCCCGAGGGTCTCCCCGCCCATCGACGTAGCCGCGCTGACGATGTCCAGGAAGATGCTGATGATGCCGCCGAGGATCCGGCCGACCTGCTGCAGCACGACGAGCATCTCGTCGAAGAAGTTGGTGAGCGCCCCGGACTGAGCGGCCTGTTCGATGAACAGGGAGAACTGGCCGATCATGTCGGCGAAGGCTGCGGACAGGTGCGCGAACAGCGGCCCGGCGGTCGCGCCCAGCGTCAGGAAGATGCTGGCCAGCTGCCCGATGGCCGGGATGAAGGGCTTCAGCGCGTTGTGCGCTGAGACGAAGATCGACGCGAGGTCTTCCTTGCCGTTCCCGAACGCCGTGAGCAGACTCTTGCCCATCTTGCCCAGGTCGCTGGACAGCGTTCGCAGACCGGACCGCAGCGTCGGCAGCAGTTGCCGGGACACTCGGGTCAGGCTGCCTTGAAGCTGGACGAAGAAGGTCTGCTGCACGTCCTGCTGAAGATCGTGGAAGGCGGGACGCAATGCCTGGATCTCGCGCACGAACGACTGCGCGGCCGGGGAGAGCTTCTTCATCGCCTCCTGGAACTGCTTCGCCTTCGTCGGGTCGAAGGCGTACTTCAGGGCGTCCCCGACACCCTTCGTCGCGATGGTCAGCGTGGCGAAGGTGCCGACCAGGGTGAAGATCGCAGCAGGGATGGTCGCGGACAGGGCCAGGATCGCGGGGGCGAGTGCCCCGGCCGCCGAGATGCCGAAGGTGATGAGGGCGGGCATCAGCATCGCCGACAGGCCGCCGACGACGGCCGCCATGCCCTTCGCGAACGCGTCGCCGCCCTTCTTCCCCGACTTCTTCATGTTCGTTTCGTTCTTGCGGTCCACGCCCTCCGCAAGCTTGTCGGCCGCCGACTCGCCAGCCTTCTCCATCGACTTGTCGAGTTCGGTCAGCGTCAGATTCTTGGTCTGCCCATCGAGGGCGGCCTTGATCTTCTGCTTCATGCCCGGCGTGAACTTCGACAGGTCCGCTACAACCTGCACCATCGCCTTGCCGAGAGTTCCCGCCATGGTCAGGATCCTACGGGGGCGGGCGGCACGGCCTGCCCCATCAGCGCGGTGAACGCGGCGGTGGCCGCCACCTCGTCGTACATCTCCTCGGTCTTCACGCCCTCAACACCGATCGGCGGGAGCCGAAGGTCGATGTCGAACTTGTTGCGCTCCTTCTCGTCCATCGTCCGCACGCAGATGACGTAGATGGCGTTGAGGGCGGCGGCCAGGCTGACGTCGCGCAGGTCGACGCCGACCCGGGTCAGTTCACCACCGATGACCTGCCACGACGCGGCGGACGACCGGATGAGGCGGTCCGCCTCCCACCATGGCCGCCCGGCGGCGGCCGACAGGGCCTCTCGGCTTCGGGTGACGACCTCGTCGACGTCCAGCGTCCCGTCCAGAAGCATGTCCGTGATGCGCTCCTCCGCATCGCTGTCCATCAGGCCGGGAACGATGGGCAGCGGAACATCATCGCTGAGGATGGCCAGGAACCAGTCGACGGCGGGCAGCGGCGGGACGACGAAGGTCTCCCCGGCCAGGTCGACGTCGAGGGCCCAGATCCTCAGCGCGGCGAGCGCATCAGCGGACATCAGACCGTGATCTTCGGATCGAGGCGTGCGCAGGCGTTGTCCGGCAGCGCCTGCTCATCGACGGATACGACGAGGGTGGCCATGCCTTCATGGGTCAGCACGAAGTCGCCTACCTCCCACACCGCCACGGTCGGGCCTTCCTGCCCCTCCGGAACCATCACGTGGCTGGTGTCGTAGTCGAGCAGGATTCCGCCGCACCAGGCACAGCGCTGCCTGATGACAGCGCCGACCTGCATGTGGACCCCGGCAACGTGAGTGATTCCTTCGCTCACTTGCGCCGCCGGACGGTCGCCGCCTTCTTCGGTCCCGCCGGGGCGCCCGAGCCGTTGAACCTTTCGCCCGCGATCCGGATCGAATCGAACACGTCCTCGATCGGCACGGACCCGTCGATCATGGCCTCTTCGAGCCATTCCTTGTCGTCGTCTTTGACGATCATGGCGTCGACGATCGAGCCGATCGTGCCCATGTTCCGGACGAGCTTGGCGGTCATCTCCTCACGCATCTCCTGCGTGATGTCCGACTCCGCAACGTTTTCGATCTTGGGCAGGCTGCGGACGACACGGGACAGGACGACCAGTGCGCCCTCGGTCGGCTTGCGCATCTCGATCTGGCGGCCACCGAGCGGCACCAGCACCGTCAGTTCGCTCACGACCCGGCCTCCACGTCGGTCAGAACGACCGAGATCAGCCGACTCGCCGGGATGGCCAGCTGTACGCGGTCGCCGGATCCCAGGATGAAGACCAAGGTCTCGTCACCGAGGGGGCGGATCCGCGTGTCTACCGGAACATCGGCCGTCTTAACCGGCTGCTCGCCACTGAAGCTTGTGTCCCACGGCGCGTCGTACCACGTAACCCTGAGCTTCTTCATTTCTCCTCCTCCAGGCTGCTACTCGTCGGGAGCAGCAGCCGTCGTCACCTGCATTGTGTACCCCTCAGCGGCGGCGACCTCGCGCAAGGCATCTCGCAGCCACGGCTTCCCCGGGCGGGCTGGCTGCGACACCGACTTACGCACGTACTGCACGCCGTGCCACGTGAACCTGAGGGCCTTCTTCTTGTTCGGGTAGATCGTCCGGGCGGCCACCCCCTCATGCAGGGGCGGCGCATATTTAACCTTGGTGAATACCTCGCCGACGACCTTGCTCTTAAAGGTCCGGATCTTGAACTGATGCGACGCCCGCAGATTGCCGGTACGGACGGGCGTCAACACCCGGGCACGGTTCAAGACCTTCAGCGTGGTCCGCATGACCTCCTTGCCGACGAGACCCTGGAGGATCTCGATGATCTCGGCCCGGTAGAGGTCAACGCGGACTGATGTGACCCTGCTCGCCATCAGGGATCTCCCGGCCCGGCTCCTCGTCCTGGAGCACGCGCAAGTAGCCGGTCGCGACGTGCTTCTGCGCCCAGTCGTCGTCGGCGGCCGAGAAGAAGTCGCCCTTGTCGAGTCCGTCGAAGCTGACCAGCACCTCGTACCGGTTCTCCCTGGCGGGCGCCTTCTGTGCTTCGTTTTCGATCTTGGCCACCGGGTCCTCCATCAGCAGTCCGAGCAGGGGTTCATCACAGAAACCGTCACGGTCAGCGTACCGCCGGTACAGCCACCCTCCACCGGAAGCGGCGCCCACTCCCCCACCGCACGGCGCTGCGTCGGAAGGAAGCAGCACGCCGCCGTCTGCCGCATCAGGTTCTGGTGCTGCATCTGCGTCGAGAACGCCGACGCCCAATCCTGCGTGTTCGGCGGATCGACGTCGTCGAGCACGCCATCAGAGTCGGACCACGGCATGCAGAACGCCATGCCCATCTCCAGCTGCACCGCATAGGCGAGCGGGCCGCACGGCGTCCACGTGTTGTCGGCGGCCGGAAAGCTGTCCCATGACGGATACACGGACGCCACCCGGATCCAGGCGAGCCCCGAGCAGCACTCGTCCACGTTCGGGCCGAACAGCGGGCCCGTGGCCGCCCCGGCCCGCATCTGGATGTACTTCGGCGGTGACGGCAACTCGTTGAGCTTCTCCGTGAAGCAGGCGAGCAGCTGCTCCGCGACCGGCGTGGCGATCAGGTCGGGCGGCCCGGTCGGCACGTTGAACGACACGCTCAGGTTGCCGCTGGCCGACAGGGACGTCGCCAGGGTGGTCGAGGTAGACAAGGCGGCCGACAGTGTGCCGGTGCCCACCAGGGACGCCGCGAGGCGCGGCTGCGGGGCCAGGGCCGCCGTCATGGTGCCGTTCGCGCTGAACGAGGCGGCCAGGATCACGTCGGTCCCGGACGGGTCGAACAGCACGTCGATGAAGTAGCCGTTGGACCCGAACGTGTTCGGCGGGTAGTTGACCAGGCCGGACGTGAACCGGCCGTTGACCAGGTTCGCGAAGCCGCCCGCAGCCGACGCGTCCTTGACGCCGGTGATGGGCGCGTTGACCAGTGCCGACGTGAACAGGCCGCCGGTGGCCGCGTACCGGCCCTCGCTGGTCCGCAGACCGATCACGTACGCCTTGGTCGTATCGATGACCACCGGGGACGAGAACGTGACGTTGTTCCACGCGCCGGGGGTGAGGGCCCCGAACGTGGCGGTCGCCAGCAGCGTGCCCGCGCCGCCCGGATCTCCGGCGGTGACCTGCCAGAACGCCGCCTCGAACGTTCCCGCGCCGATGGTCGCGGGCGCGTAGACACGGGCACCGGAAACGGACCCGGCCACGCTGAAGGTCAGCGTGGTGCCGACGGTGACCGGAACGCCTTCGGAGACGTTCGGGAGCGTCGGTGTCTGCGACGTGAACAGGGACACGCTCACGAGCGGTCTCTCACTGCTCCGCGAGGATGAGCGTCCCGGCCAGGATCCGCAGCGGGTCACCCAGGTTGGTCGTCTTCGCGGCGGTGGCCGCGCCCCACCACCAGCGGAACGGGGTCCCGGCCGAGTCCCAGATCTCCACGCCGACGACACCGGACCCGCCGACGGCGGGCATGTTCGTGAAGACGATGTCGGCGAGGTTGCTGGCAGGCACGCCCGCCGACGCGGCCGAGAACGCGGCCGACTGTGGCGTGTACGCCGATCCGCCACCGTTGGCGACCTCGGTGCCGGGAGTGCTGTCGGATCCGTTCGCGGACATGAGCCGCACCATCAGCGGCAGCGTCGGCGCGACGGTCGTGTTGCCGGTGAGCCAGTTGACGACGCGGGCTTCTGCCGCATCGGTCAGGTTGTCAGCCATTTGCTACCTCACACAGGCCAGGTCGTGACGGAGAGCGGGGAGATGTCCGGGGACAGGATCTTCGGGGCCTGCGTCAACCGGTTCGGGTTGAACTGCACCACCAGCTGATCGACTTCGTTGAGGCCGGTCAAGCCCCGGTCGAGGTAGTTGTCGACGGACGGGAACTGCACGCTGACGCCCTGCCGGGTCAGGGACTGCATGCGCTGCGGGAGGCGGCACGGCTGACCGGCGAGCGACTTACCGATCTCGCACGCCAGGATCCCGACCGCGTCGAGGGCCTCGGCGGGCACGGCCCGGCCGAACACCCCGGTGACGGTGAACGTGTTCGTGGCGCCGGGGTTCTTGCCCATGTCCTGGCACTGCGGCCAGCACGCTCCGTCGGTCCGGACGAGGATCCGGCCGTTGTCGATGCGGTACGCCGACGGGTCGACGGTCGCCCCGTCGACGATCGCTGAGGTGATCGACACGGTCAGTGGCAGCTGGAGTTCGCACGCGGCACCGCAGCACTGGATGCCCCGGCATCCGGCGTTGTGCCAGACGCCCTGCCAGATGTAGGCGGCCGGGTAGCTGCCGGAGTCGTCGACACCCCACGGGTTCAGGATGTTGACCGGGTAGGTCTGGTAGAGCGGCGGGAGCTGCGCGGCGTTGCACGGCCGGAACGTCATGGCCCGGGTGCCGAACTGGCGGCCGGTGAGCGCGTACACGGTGAACGCGGCCAAGCGCAGCGCGAGCGCCTTCTGGTCGGATGTGAGCCCGGACCACACGGTGGAGCACGGCGGGTCGGTGACGGTCCAGCCGTCCGGCGTCGCGTTGACCATCTCGTCTCCCCCTGGTGATGCAAGATCCCGGCCCCCGCCTCACTGCCCCCTCGCGGGTAGCCAGTTGACCGGTTGGGGGCCGGGATCAGATTAGGACGCGCAGCCGCACGAGGCGGCGGGCGGTGCCAAATACGTCCACTGCAGGTGCCGGTGGGTGTCGCTCGGAAGTGCGACGAGCAACTTCTGCGCGACACCGGTCGTCATGTTCGCCAGGACGTTCTTCGGGCCGGTGCCCCAGCCGGTGCCCTGCTTGGTACGGCCCATCACCGTGAAGCTGACCGCACCGTTTTCGATCTTGAGATCTCCGACGGTCCCCTCCACCACGTTCGGCAGCAGGAAGTACCCGTACGGGGTCAGCGAGAACGTACCGACGGTCGTGCACGTCGAACCGGAAAGGTTCGTCCACACTTCCAGCCCGAACGCCCCCGCCGCGTAGTTGCTGGTCCGCGTCTGGAAACCGACGGCGGCCGGAGAGGCCGCGTCGTTGAGGACCAGCGTCGAGCCGGTGACCAGGTTGAACAGCTCCGGGTCGACGTTGCAGAAGGTGATCGTGACATCGATCCACTTCAGCTGCTTCGGGGACTTCTCGTTGACGCACATCAGACCGGCGGCGTTCTGGACGATGATCTCCGTCCCGGACTCCACCTGATCCTGCATCTCGACGGATACAAAGCCGGACGAGACGGCCGACACGCAGGATCCCACGGAAGGGGTGCCACACGAGTTGACCGCCTGGACCCGCATGGTCGTGCCCTGGATCGGGGCCTGACACACGGCAACCATGGGTTACTCCTTCGGTTCCTTGCCGGTCCGCTCCTTGCGTCCCGGCGTGGTGTCGGAGCTGGCCGGAGCCTTCTCCGTCTCGTTTTCGATCTTGGCCTCGTCGGGGACGGTACCCAGCTCGGCCCGCTTCGCGCTGTCGTCCGGCCACCGGTCGGAGCGATCCGCGTTGAACTCGTCGGCCACGTCCTGCGGGACACGGAACGACAGGGCGGCATCGTGCTCTCCGCGCTGCGCCTCCACGACCCGGAAGCTGTAGCCCTTCTCGTCGGCGATCTCCAGCAGGCGCCCGGCGGTCGCACCCTCCGGCTCGTGCTGGTCGACGATGACGACGGCGATCTTGTAACCCTGCTCAACAGCCATGACAGCCCCTCGGCTTGTAGTTCCTCTTGATGTACCCCATCAGCGCCTCAGTACAGCCGTGCGGTGACGGCGGCGCCGGTGGAGACGGTCATTGCGTCGAGGCCCACGAGAACGAAGAACGCCACGCAGTCGATCGTCGTGGCGTACGCCTGCTGTGCAGTGGTCTGCCACGCGTTCCCGGACCGGTCAAACGAACGCTCCGGCGGGTTCACGTAGATCTCGGAGTCGCGCCAGATCGTGACGGCGCCAGTGCCGACGAGGTAGGCGGTTCCGGCCGCCGGAGCGGACGCGTCGTTGTTCGGCTTGTTCCCGGAGTAGCCCCGGCCGAACGACCAGACCGACCCCATCGGGGTGTACAGCCTGCCCGGCTGCCCGGTCGTGGCCCGGACCGGCTTCGGCATGAGGGACCGCTCCGCCAGGTACGGCGTGACGATCGGCTGGCAGTGGATGACGCCCGGGTACGAGTACTGGGCGAGAGCGTTCTCCAGCAGGCCGAGCCCGTACTCCAGGGTGACCGGCGTTCCGGGCGTCGGCGTGACGTCCAGGATGCCGGTGCCGCCGTTGAACTCCGGGCGGAGCAGGGCGGCCTGCACGTCGGCGTTGCCGCCCCAGAACGCCTGCTCGGCGACGTACTGCGCGTTGTCCCCCAGCCGGACCCGGGCGCGCCGCTCAACCTCGGTGGCGTCGTACGGGAACGCACCGGCCTTGATGCCCGCGACGACCTCGAACGGCAGGCCGATCGCGTAGATGTCGCACGGGTCAAGGGCCGACGATGCCGGGATTGTCGGCGTGGTGCACGAGGCGGCGGCCAGCAGGTGCCCCTGCGCGCAGTGTTCCTGCGGGTAGGTCACCCCGCCGATCGCACCGTGGTCCGGCAGATCGAAGGGGCCGTTCGCGGCCGTGAACAGGCCGTACCGGATGTTCCCGACGGCGGGCTGGTCGACGATGACCGGCCCGGCCATTGGCGTCAGGGTCGCCATGTAAGCGCCCTCCCTTCCATCGTGAGAAACCGCCCGGCCGTCGGGGCGCCGACGGCCGGGCGGGTCAGGATCACGGGTTGGACGGGAAGACGCCCTGCGTGGTGATGACGGCCTGCGCGTTCGGCGCGTAGTTCGCCGCGCCGGTCGGGATCAGGCCACCCGGGACGGTGCCGATGGTGTAGACCCGGCTGTCGAAGCAGGTCTTCGCGGCGAGGATGCCCTGCTCGGTGAACAGCTGGGTGGTCTTGTTCTGCGCCAGCAGGGTGCTGTCGTAGACGGTGTCCAGGGTGATGATGTCGGCGTTGCCGCGCACCCAGGTACCGGCCGCGTAGACCAGGAACTGGAGGCTGTGCGGGAAGTCCTGCACGAAGTCGGTCGAGGTCGGGTCGGCACCGAAGCGCTGCCACACCGACGGGGCGCCGGTCGGGTACGCCGCCCAGTAGAACGAGTCCTGCCAGTCGTACACGTACTGGGCGCGGGCGCCACGGGCGGCGAGCCAGTCGTTGATGCGGCTCATGGTGACCGCGAACTGGTCGTCGGCGTTGCCGCCGTTGTAGAACGCGCGGCGCTGCACGTCGGACCGGATCCAGGCGAGGACCCAGTACGGGAACACGACTTCCAGGGTCGCGTTCAGCTGCATGCGCTGCCGGTACTTGTAGTCCGTGATCGCCATGTCGGCGGCTTCGAGCAGGGTGGACACGACCGAGTGGTCGGTGTACCAGGTGGAGCCGGTGCCCGGGGTGTGGCTGGTGACGTTGCTCGGCAGGGAGAGCGCGGTCGAGCCGGTGACCAGGGCGTTGATCATGAACATGTTGATCTTGTGGTTGTGCGCGACCATCGCACCCCGCACGAACCGGGCGATCAGCTCCGGGTAACCCCGCAGCTGGAGCAGGTCCGCCTGGATCGCCAGACCGTCAGCCTCCAGCCGCGTGTCGGTGAACGACGGGCACGGCACCTGCATGACCGGCTTCGTCACACCGGTGATGACCTGCGCCTCGGTGTAGTGGAAGTAGCCCGCACCCGAGTAGATGGACGAGAAGTCCGGCCCGGTCGTGTACTTGATGCCACCCCGGGAGACGTTGATCTCCGGGATGTCCAGCATGCCGTCCGACGACTCCAGCTCGCACAGGTCGTACAGCACCTCGGACGGGGCACACCAGCCCGCACCGGCCGCCGTCAGCGACATGGGAGCGGAACCGCTGGCCGCCGCCGCCCGCCGCTTGATGTCGAGCGACGCGAGCAGGGAGCCACCCGGGAGGCGCTTCTCGCTGGCCGCGTAGTCGAGGATCGCGGTCGCGTCCTCGCCCGGGCCACCGGAAGCGGTCAGCTCCTTCGGGTAGTCGATCTTGAACTGCGCGACCGCGTCACGCCGCGCCGCGCCGCCACCACCGGCCGCCCCGTACTGGATGATCCGCTTCTCGACGATCGCGCCGACGCGCTCCCAGGACATCTCCTCACCGACCTGCGCGTCCGCGTTACCGGCGGCGGCGAGGATCACGGCGGGGGCGCCGATGGTGCGGTCCGGAACGGTCGCCATGGCCTGCGAGCCACCCGACGCGGTCTGCGCGGCCACGGCCGCCACGTCCGGGCTGGACGCAGGAGTGGACGGCGCCGGAGTGGGCGCCGGGGCGGGCGGGGCCGGGGGTGCCGGGGGCGTCTCGACGACCGGCTCGTCCTCCGAGTCGTCGTCACCCAGCGACTCGGTCAGGGCCGCGAAAGCAGCGGCGGCGCCGGACCGGCGCTCGCGCTCCTCGTCGATGCCCCGAACGACCTTGTTCAGCTCGCGGATCGTGTCGATGTCGGCCTGCGAAACGTCGGACACATCCATGTCCGAGAACGTTTCGGCGGCCTGACGGGCCTGTGCGCGAATGTTGGTCAGCTCGTCGGCCGACATCGTCGCGAAGGCGTAACTGCCGTCGTCGAGAGTCGGGACCGAGAAAGGCAGCTTCACCTTCGGGTCTCTCATTCCTCGAACACTCGGCCGGACCGTAGCAAGCACCGATGCGTCTGGACCGGATCATAGCCGGTAACCTGCGGTTCCTGGAGGAGGAGGTTCATATGGGGCTGGAACACGGCACCGAAATCACGCATTCACGGGATGTCAGCGGCGAACAGGTGTGCATCGGATACCCGCACCTGGACACGTTCGGCGCCAACTTCGTCGACTCGGTTCTGCGCGCCGTCGCCTACGACCGGACGCACGGAAACCACCTGATGCACAGCTCCGGGCTGCGCAACACGGGCGCCCTGGCCGCCGCGTGGGGCCGGTCCGTGGAGCTGTCCCACGCCCGGAACACCATCGCTGCAGCGTTCATGGCGTCCGACGCCGACTGGCTGCTGTGGTGGGACACCGACATCGGCTGCGAACCGGACGCCGTCGAGAAGCTTCTGGCCGCCGCCGACCCGGTCGAACGGCCGATCGTCGGCGGCCTGTGCTTCATCGAAACCGAGTTCGAGCACGACTGGATGGGCGGACTCCGGTCACGGCTCGCGCCGACGCTGTACGACTGGTCGTGGGTGGAGCCGGGGCTCGGCATGCCGGGCGCGTTCAAGCTGTCCACCCGCACCTCATGGCAGCCCGGCGAGGTGACCCGGGTCGCGGCCACCGGATGCGGGCTGCTGCTGGTGCACCGCTCCGTGTTCGACAAGATCTCCGACTGGCTGATGGACCAGGGCGCCCCGGGGCACATCTGGTTCGAACGGATCCCAGGACCGGACGGCGAGAAGTGCGGCGAGGACATCTCGTTCTGCATGCGCGCCCATCAGGTCGGGATTCCCGTCCACGTCCACACCGGCGTCGGGACCACGCACCAGAAGTCGGCCTGGTACGGGGCGCGGGAGTACGTGGACAAGCCGTTCACGCCGCCGGAGACGGTCACGGCGCTGCCGTCGGACCGGTGGCCGATGTTGATGATCAATCCGGAAACCGTCAAGGACGCCGAACGGGACACGCCGATCCATCGGCACGAGCACGGCCCGGTTTAGCTCATCCCGAACAGGCACTGACCGTCCTGAGTGGATCCTCGGAGAATTCCCCCTGCTGCCACCACCCTCGCGGCAGGGGGAATTTCTGCCATGGCATCAGCAATGGCCAAGTTCTACACCTACACCCCGTACGCCCTGTTCGACGGCTCGAACGCCGCCGACGTCGTCTCCACCTTCAACGCCGCCCCGGCCGCCTACACCAACGGCTGCACCGGCACACTCCTCAGCTCCAGCGCGGGCACCTGCACCATCCGCTTCAGCAACATCAACGGCGGCGGAACCCTGGACGTCATCGCCATCACCGGCGACTGCATCACCCTCAACGACTACCCGTACGCCATCGCCTCATCGGTCCTCGGCCTGAACGGCACGATCCTCACCAACGGCGCGTCGATCGTGAAGTACGGCGGGTTCGGGCAGCGCATCATCGGCGCGCTGGCCGTCGGCAGCCAGAACCTGGCCATCAACATCGAGCCGGTCCAGCCGGACACCGGGTACGTCGCGAAGGCGTTCCTGGACGGCCCGGCGCTGGCCCTCGGCACGGTCACCCTCGGCACGCCGGTCAAGACCTCGGCGTCCGTCGTCACAGTCCCGGTCACCCTGACCGGGATTCTCCCGATCACCCTGAGCACGTCCACGATCAGCGTAAATATCACGGCCCCGCAGTCCTAACCCCGGAAAGACGAGAGGCTCCCGGCCACAGCGCCGGGAGCCTCTCGATCCGCATCCGATCCTACACTCGCGCCTTGACCCTCAGGCTTCGAGCGTTGTGCGGGTGTTCCATCACGGTCCGGCCGCCGACCGGCTGCCCGTCTTCAATTCGGGCATGCGCTGTGGTGCATAGCTCTCCGGTCAAGGCGCCGTCGATCGGGCATTTGCGGTACAGGTCCCAGTCGGTCACGGGCTGAGTCATCGCTTCTTCCTAACTTGAGGGCCGTTCTTCCTAAATTGGGGGGTCGTTACAGCAGCAGTCCGGCCATGTCGGCGAGAACCACGCCCGCCAGGATCAGCGCGGCGAGAACGAGCGGGCTGAGGATCACGGCGGCGAGAACAAAGGCGATTCGGCTGGCGCTCATAGCGTCTCCTTCAGGCTGTATGCCCTAAGACTACACGAGTCTGGCAGGCATGGAAAAGCCCCCGCACCGGGGAAGGATGCGGGGGCTTTCTGCCGTTCAGGGTCAGCTGGTCTTACGCCAGGTCGATCCAGGGTTCTTCGCGGCGAACGCTTTCGCCTCGGTCTCCTTCACGGCCGAGAACGTCTTCAAGACCGTTCCGTCGGCCGCCTTCACCTCGTAGTTACCGAGGCCCGAACCTCCACCACAGTTGCATCCCACGTCGTTCTCCTCCTGCTACTCCACCAGGGTGTCGAGCAGATCACCCATGGCCTCATCGTATTCCGATCGCAGGTCGGGCGCCGTGGCCCCGGCCACCAGCTCCGCCCACTCGGCCGCCACAGAAGCCCTCAGGGCCGCTTCCTGCTGCTCCAGGAACAAGCCCCGGGCGATGGCGCGACCCAGCTCCTCCGTGTCCGGCATCCCGGCCTGTGCGGGCGCGGGCGCCTCGTCAGCGACGAGAGCGAGCGCCCCGGCCGCGACGAGGGAGAACATGTCGTCCTCGGCGGCCGACGCGACCAGCATGCGCGGGATCGGGAACCCGGCCGTGTTCACGTGCAGCGCGGCGACCATCTCCAGGTTGCCGCCGATCCGGCGCCAGTCCCCGGACAGCGGGGTGGACCGCATCGACCGGACGGCGGCGTCGTCGGCTTCGGGAACGAGTGCCCCGGCGACCCAGATGCCGTGCTCGTCTTCACCGGCACGCACGATGGCGCCGGTGTTGTTCGAGTTGTCGTAGTGCTCGGCGGCGGCCCGGTAGCCGAGGTTCGGCCCGGCGTGCCCACCGGCCCCGTACGTGAGGCGCCCGACAGGGATGCGGCTGCCGTCGGCGGTGATGGTTTCGCCGGTGTGGAAGTACGCGTAGTCGGTCTGCGACTTGGGCGGCTTCACGCACGACGATCCGATGCCGACGTGGCAGGTGTCCCAGACGGCGACGTGCCCGTAGACGCGGCCGTCTTCGCCGATGTGCATGGGGGTGGGCCCGGCGAGCTTCGGGTCTTCGAACCATTCGCGGGGTGGCGCGGCCGGGGCGGCGGCGGCCATGAGTGAGCGCATCTTGTCCCGGGCCTCCTGTTCGTACGTCATCTCGTCGTCGTTTTCGATCTTGGTCTTGAACTCGACGTCGACCATGTAGCCGCCCGCGACTGTGGTCTCCGCGATCGGCTCCGGCGCGGCCTTCGGCGCCTTCGCCGGGGTGAGTACGGCCTCCCCGGCCAGCTCGGCGAACGCCGGGATGTGCACGAGGGTTGCCGACGCGAAGCGGCCCTTGCGGACCATCTTCAGGCGCGGCCCGTCGTACGCCTCTTCCGCGAAGACCGGCTCGACCGTGTCGCCGCAGCCGCAGTCGGATCCGGTCTTGCTGGCGTGCGCCATCTTCGCGGCCTTGATCTTGCCGCGCTGCTCCCGCTTCCAGTCCGCGTACGCCTTCGGTTCCGGCACGTGTTCCATCTCGGCCTGATCCAGGTCGACGGACGGGCCGATCACCTTGTTCTGAGTGAACTTCATCGCGGCGATGGCGTGGTTCCGGACGTCCTCGGGCCACTCGTCGTCGTCGTAGAACTCGCCGGACGCGGGCAGCATCCCGTCGGTTTCCTTGCCAACCTTGCTGATGTGCCCGACGATCACGGCGTTCTGATGGCCACCAGAATCGCTCGGGACGTACCGCAGGGGCAGCGGCAGGTCGCGGTGCGACAGTGCGCCCTCGTCGAACTGGCGGCCGTCGCCGGTCGGCTTGCCGATGACGGCGAGCGGCATCTTCCAGGCAGTGCCCACGCGCTACCCCTTTCTCTTTGCTGGCCAGGATACGGGTCAGGCTTGCGGGTTGTCCTTGATCGGGCGGGGCCGGACGGCATCCGGCTGGCGGTCCTCGATGGGGCGACCGAAGTTCGGGCCGATCCGGTTGTCCAGCAGCGGCGGATCGACGACTTCCTGCGGGCGCGGAACGGATCCGGCACGGCCGGTGTCGTTGCGGATGCCAGCACGCATGGCCGCATCCTTCACGGCGATCAGGCCGTTGATGGCCGTGGTCAGCTCCGGCGGGTCCAGGCTGATCTCCTGGATCAGCTGGCACGCCGCCTCGTACAGGGGAGCGCTGAAACGCTGAAGGTTCGCAGGCAGGTGGCTGTAGCAGAGCCACTGAAGGCCGTCACGGATTCCGGCGAACCGGCCGACGGTCAGGGCTTCAGCGTGATCGGGGGTGCCGTGGTTCTTCGGGCCGTCGGCGGTGAGTATGGGCAGGTACTCGGGCATGGCTCTCTCCTCCTGGTTTTTGATCATGTTCTACATCCAGGCGATGCCGGTCCCGATCAGAGCAGCACCTGCGATGGCCAGAACGGCGCCGGGCGCAAGGTCAGCGATCAACACGATGACGTGCACGATCTTGGCAAGCATGTCTTCTCCTCCTGGTGCTGGATATGGTACGGCCCCCCACCCCGTAGGAGTGGAGGGCCGGTTTCGGCGGTCGGTCAGCGCGACGCGAAGGTAAGCCGGTCCGTGAGGTCCAGCAGCTCGCCCCGGTATTCGACGTTGTCGATCCAGTGCGACGGGAACGCGCCCCGCCCGTATGCGGCCCCGGCGAGCGCGCCGGTGATGCTGGCGATGCTGTCCGAGTCCCCGTCGGTGAACGCGGCCCGACGCAGAGCGTCGGTCGGCTCGTCCGGGAACGTGATGAGCGTGTGCACGGCCAAGGACAGGGCCTCTTCGGCAACCCATCCGCCCTGCCGCAGGGCGATGCACGGGTCCTGCTTCGGCAGGCGCGGCTTCGCGTAGACGTCCAGCAGGGCGCTGATGACCTCGTCCCAGCCTCTCGCGATCCACTCCCGGGGCGACTTGGCCGTCTTGCGCGGGCGGTACATCGGCAGCGGTTCGGAGAACCGGCTCCAGACTCCCGCATTGCCGACGTTCATCACCTGCTGGCCAATGACCGGGCTGATCATGTCGCCCTCCCACAGGGTTCCCAGGAGGTCGCCGTGGTAGGTGTGGAGCTGGTCGTGGGCGTAGGCCAGCAGGTGATCCAGAAGCGTCTCGCCGGGCTGCGCGATGCCTTCCAGCAGCATCCGGACCGCCACGGCGGTCAGGTCGGCGGCGGCCAGGGCGGTCGGGTGCCCGTGGGTGATGGCGGCCTGCAACTGGGCGGCGCCCGCCAGCTGCTCCCACGTCCAGTCGGTTCGCAGGGCGAGAGGGGCCACGCGCATGTTCGCGCCGTTGCCCTTGCTGTTCGGGCGGGTCGCCATCAGCCACTGGCGGTTGCCTTTGGCCAGGACACCGGCCGCGCCGGTGCAGGTGGCGCCGGGGGCCCGCTTCCCATCGAAACTCTTCGGGTCGTCGTGCCATCCGACGATGCCGTCGATGAACGCGTCGGTCATCCGGGCGGGGCTGTAGGCGCGGTTCAGGGTGAGGGCGGCGCGGGCGATCCAGATGGACATCTGCGTGTCGTCAGTGACGGTGCCCTGCTTCCGGGTGTTCAGGCCGACGCGCTTCTGGAAGGGGGTTCCGAGTTGGGTGATGGCGGCGGTCTTCATGAATTCGGTGGGGCGGCCGAGGGCGTCGCCGTAGGCGAGGCCGAACATGACGCCGAGGCGGCGGTCGCGGCTGGCCCGGTTCAGGTCTTTGAGCTTCATTGTTCCTCCGTGGTCGATCAGTGCTGGTTGAAGTGCCAGAGCGCGGCGGCGTACCAACGGCCGGTACCGGGACGCTGACCGTTGGAGCAGGCGAACCGGGTCGCGGCGGCCAGGCGGCCGTTTCGCTTGCCGTTGGCGGCGGCGACGAGGGCCCGCCACTGGATCTGGAGATTCGTGGTGGTGCGCGGTCCGTAGGCGGTGGTCTTCATCGCTGTCCTCCCCTGGCTCGATCTGTATGTCTAAAGACTACAGCTACTTGACATGCTTGTCAAGCTGACTGCGGAGCAGCAGCCGGACATCCTCAGAACGCACCATCATCCAGCGCCGATCATCGGCCGGGGCGGACCTCAACCGACCGGACTGAACCAGCTGGTGCACACGCTGACGAGACAGGCGAAGCACACCCGCCGCATCCGATTGCGAGATCGTCTCGTGCAAGAACCCTCCGGCGGCGAACAGCAGGCGACCGAGCGGGGTCTTCCAGAACCGGGCGTCAGTGGCCAGGTCTTCCGGATTGATCAGGGCCCGCAGGATGATGACCGCCAGCTCGTCATCGTGCTCCAGCCTCTCGTCCAGCTCCTCGGCAAACCCTTCGATCAGGTCGCCCTTGGGCGGGGTGTGGTACTGAAAGGCGATGGCGTGCCGGAGGTGCAGGGCCTCCAGGCGGTTGCGGATGGCGTCGGCTGTGGTTTCGATCTTCATCTGGTTCCTCCACGAAGGGCGAGGGCCCCGGCGGGATGCCGGGGCCCTGGTCGGGTTCAGCGGATAGGGGTGGCGCGGTAGATCCACGCGCCATTCATGTTCCTGTGGCCGGTGACTCGGGCCCTCAGCCCGCGACGATTGATGCGCGCGGCCATGCCCATCGCCATTGCCCAGGTCATCAGGAGGCCCGGAGCAGGCGGCCCAGGAGAACGTGCAGGCGCGGGATCACGTAGGTGTAGACGCTTTTCTCGTCCACGCGGGTCTCGGCGCCGAGGGGGTTGCCGTCGACGTCCTGGAGCAGGTGCGTCTTCGTGGTGAAGCGGCCCAGGGTGGCCAGGCTGTCAGCGGAGGTCTCGAACCGCTGGATTCGGATGACCTTCTCGCTGTCGGCGGTGTCGCACGTGATGTACATCGTGGGCTCGCCGTCGAGGATCAGGACGTACCAGGCGACGGTGCCGTCGGTCTCGTCGTACTTGATCTCGTCGTTGGTGTGTCCGAGCTTCATGGGGTGCCTCCTGGTTTGGTCTGTCGTCGTGCTGTAGACCAATAGTAGACACCCCTTGACGCGTC